>B570J14230_10000210_pt1 | contig 21961 bp, 13 predicted proteins | sample LakMenepilimnion_3_FD_14230 | JGI IMG/M metagenome (IMG submission 14230) | reverse complement strand
TTATAAATTTCATTACCTCAACCCTCCTTACTCAAATACCAAAGCAATTAATTTGGCCCGGTGTAAATCGGCCTATTGCAAGTGGAATTGACCTATCAAAAATTCATGTAGTAACAGGCGTGGATGTTCATTCATTTAATAGTTTCCCTTCAGGTCATACTGCAACCGCATTCAGTTTATTTTTAATTACGGTATACCTTTTTCCTAATAAAAAAGTTTTACTGGCTGGTGGATTATACGCTATTATTTGTGGCTATTCCAGAATATACCTTGGGCAACATTTTCCATTAGACATTGCTGGAGGAATAATTGCAGCATTATTAAGTGTTGCATTAAGTATACAAATAAGAAAAAAATTATTTAAAAAGCCTTTTTAATATTACACCCTATGAAATACAAAATATTTAGTTTCTTTATTGGCCTAAGTTTCATTGGGCAACTAGCAGCGCAGGATACCTCAAAAGTTAATAACCACAACTATACCCTTGCTGAAAAAAATATAATTGATCTAACACAGCAAATTGTACCTGGCAGAAAAAATAGTCCAGCGCAACAAGTAAAGCCCTATATTATTTTAATCTCAGCGGATGGATTTAGGGCCGACTTTGCAGAAAAATATGAAGCAAAAAATTTACAAAATTTGTCTAATAATGGGATTCATGCAAAATTCATGACCCCATCCTACCCTTCGGTTACTTTCCCAAATCATTATAGTATAGTTACTGGATTGTATCCATCTCATCACGGGCTGGTGGACAATAGTTATATAGATGTTCCTACAGGCGCATTTTATAATATGGGAAATAAAAAAATGGTTGCCGAAGGAAAATGGTATGGCGGTACCCCACTATGGGTATTAGCTGAAAAACAACAAATGATTACTGCAAGTTTTTATTGGGTTGCCTCTGAAGCAGCCATACAAGGTATTCGACCTACCTATTATTATAATTATAGTGAAAAAATACCTATTGGAACCAGGATCAAAGCAGTTAAAGATTGGCTAATGCTGCCTGAGGAAAATCGACCACATTTTATCACCTTTTATTTTCCAGATGTTGATCATGATGCCCATGATTTTGGTCCTGAAGATCCTAGAGTAAAAAAATCTGTTCAATTTGTGGACAGTAGCATTAATGCTTTACAATTAGCACTTGCTCCATTAAACCTTCCGATTAGTTATATTTTTGTATCTGATCATGGTATGACAACAGTGGATAATATAAAAACCTTAGGCTTACCAAAAGCAGTGGACACCAATTACTTTAAAGTACCATGGGGCGATGCGCAATTACATTTATATGCGAAGGATCCTTCAAAAATTGAATCTACTTACAATGAATTAAAAAAAGATACCAATGTCACTGTTTATAAGTTAGATGAAACACCTGATTACTGGCATTATAAAAAATCAGATGATTGGAACAATCGCTTAGGTGATTTATTATTAATACCGAAAGTGCCCAAAATTTTTAATCTTTCTCCCTATAAAACAACCAAAGGCAAACATGGTTTTGATAATCATTTAGTAGATATGCGTGCTAGTTTTATGGCTTGGGGCCCCGCGTTTAAAAAAGGAAAAGTTATTGAAGGTTTTGAGAATGTAAATATTTATCCAATCATTGCAAATGTATTAGGATTGAAATTCGATGAAAGTAAAATTGATGGAAAGTTGAATGTATTAAAACCTATTTTGAAAAAATAACTTCCCGTTTTGTAGTAGCTAATTCTTTATACATCGAACTGAAAAACCGCCCACTTTTGTATTTGCATTTGATTGCGTAAAACTTGTATTATCCTTGCTTAAGGACCAAGTATATGCACGCGTCGCATCATAAGAACTAGCAGTCCAAAAATAAGTTACAATACCTTGATTCGCCGGGCTAGAAGTTCCCATATATCCTGCACCTAAAGCAGTAAAATTAGTAGTATTTGTAGCGCCTGAATTTGGCGAATCCCAATGTAGCAAACCTGCTTCTTTTAATGTTCCACCATTACCTCCTATACTTGTATTTAAGGTTCCAAACTCTGCATCAGTTGGTGTATGCCAATCAACTGGACAAATTCCCCTAGCATCAATAACAGCATAATAATTATATAATTTACCATACACCGCATCGTTCGACGCATCGAAATTATAAGAACACATTGCAGGAGTGGTTAAACTACCCCAACCTATATTATTTGAGTAATAAGGAATTGGCTCACCATTATTATAAGTTGCAATATTTAAATTATTTTTTAGCCAAAATTGTGTGCCTATTTTAACAGACTCTAAATAAGCAGGGGGAATTAAAAAACCCTGTGGCACAATTTGAGCATTGCTCTTGATTGATATAAAAAAAATAAATGACAAGATAAATTTCATGATTAAAAAAAGTTTTGAACAATGGCTGCATAATAATTAGTACCATCATATATTAATGTAACAATATCGGTTCTCCCCAGTGTCGCACTCACCACTGGTTCAGCACCACCTGACCACAACCAAGTATCTGGAAAATTTACAGTTTTTGACCCCACTGTTTGTACAAATTTTATTAGGTATGTCCCTACTGCTTCATTGGTAAATGTTATTCCAGCAATTGAAGTAGCTAAATTAACTTGAATAACATTACCACGACTAAGATCTAGATTTGTTGTACTTGTTGAAGAAATTGCAGTATTTAAATACTGAATATATCTTTTCGCCTTTATATCTGAACTTGCTGTAACACTTGTTGCAGTAGCCTCCCCTAAAATTGGTGTCACCAAGGTTGGCGAAATTAAATTAGCCTTAAGCGCTAGGCTAGTAGTCATATCAGAAGTGTTAGCCTTTAAAGCAAGATTCGTAATTGTAGCAAATGAACTTACATCCTGATCACCGGTATTTGTTCCAAGAATTGCCGCTAATTTAGTTTTCTCAGCAGTTGTATAATCATTGGTTGATAATTCTTTGCCAGTAACCTTATCTACTTTCAACGCTAATCCAGTCGTAAGATCTGTTGTGTTTGCTTTTAATCCCAATGAAGTAGTTACATCTGAGCTATTAGCTTTCAACGCTAATCCAGAACTAAGATCCGTTACGTTTGCTTTCAATCCCAATGAAATAGTCATATCAGCCGTGTTTGCTTTTAAATCTAGATTCGTAATTGTAGCAAATGAACTTACATCCTGATCACCGGTATTTGTTCCAAGAATTGCCGCTAATTTAGTTTTATCAGCAGTCGTATAATCATTAGTTGATAATTCTTTGCCAGTAACCTTGTCTACTTTCAACGCTAATCCAGTCGTAAGATCTGTTGCGTTTGCTTTGAGTCCTAAGCTTGTAGTCATATCAGAAGTGTTAGCTTTTAATGCTAATCCAGAACTAAGATCCGTTGCGTTTGCTTTCAATTCCAATGAAGTATTCATTTCAGCTGTATTAGCTTTCAACGCTAATCCAGCCGTAAGATCTGTAGCGTTTGCTTTTAATTCCAATGAAGTAGTCATATCAGCCGTGTTTGCTTTTAAATCTAGATTCGTAATAGTTGCAAATAAACTTATATCCTGATCACCCGTATTCGTGCCACTTAGAGTAGTAATCCCCAATTTAGATTTAATGGTTCCTGTGGTTTCATCGCCAGAATTAACACCAGATGTATTTGATAATACACCTGACTGAATATCTGTCACATAATTTCTATTAACACTTGGTGAAATATCCAGCGTTGTCGCATCTGCCCCGGCAGTAACCAATCCATTAACATCATAGGTGATTTTAGTTTTAGCGGAATTAATAATTGGCGTATTTGGAACTATATAATGTGTTCCAGGAATTAATGGCGCTTGTACATTCGTGCCAATGACTAATCCTAAATTGAATCTTGCATTAGAAGCTGTATTGGCTCCTGTCCCACCATGAGCAACTGCAACTGATGTTCCACTCCATATACCCGATGTTATCGTTCCCAGATTAGTCAAATTATTACTACCTTGCCAAGTGCTTAATGCGGTGTTTTCAACTTTGCCCAGTCCCACTTTTGACTGATTAATACCATTTGAAATTTTTATATCTGTAATAGAAGCATCCGCAATTAACGGGGTAGTAATATTTAAAGATGCTATATGCCTAGATAATATACTAGCATCTGCTACACCACCTGAACTAATTTGACCATCAACATATGCTTTTACTGCTTTTTGTGTTGGATATAAAATGTCGTTTGCAGCGGTACCACCCAAATTTGTAGCATCGGACTTATTCAGTTGATCTTCTTTTAATGAAAGCCCAGAAACCACATCATTTGTGTTTGCTTTTAAAGCTAAACCGGAAATAAGATCTGATGAATTTGCTTTAAGACCCAATGAAGTATTCACATCTGAACTATTTGCTTTAAAGGAAAGATTAGTAATAGTGGCAAATGAACTTAAATCTTGATCGCCTGTATTGGAACCACTTAAAGTCGTAATCCCTAATTTAGTTTTAATTGTTGCCGTTGTTTCATCTCCCTCATTTGTTCCAGTAATTGCAGCAAGTTTATTTTTTTCAACGGTTGAATAATTATTGGAAGATAACTCTTTACCTTCAACTTTATCCACTTTAAGACCTAGTCCTGCAGTAAGATCTGTTGCATTAGCTTTTAATATAAATGAAGTATTAACTTCTGAAATATTTGCTTTTAGTCTAAAAATTGAATCAACTTCAACTTGGTTAGCTTTTAATCTTAAAGTAGTAATATCTGAAATATTTGCTTTTAGTCTAAAAATTGAATCAACTTCAACTTGGTTGGCTTTTAATCTTAAAGTAGTAATATCTGAAATATTTGCTTTTAGTCTAAAAATTGAATCAACTTCAACTTGGTTGGCTTTTAAAAATAAAGAAGTTAAAACATCTTCAATATTCGCTTTAAGTTTTAATACGGAATCAACATCAATCAAATTTGCTTTTAAACCTAATGAGGAGATGATATCTGAACTATTAGCTTTTAGTTTCAAAACAGAATCAACATCAATTAAATTTGCTTTCAGTGCAAGATTTGTAATTGTTGCAAATGAACTTACATCCTGATCACCTGTATTGGATCCACTCAAATTAGTGATACCTAATTTAGATTTAATATTTGCGGATGTTTCATCTCCTGTATTAATACCAGAAATGATAGATAATTTACTTTTTTCAATAGCTGTATAATCGTTAGTTGACAAATCCTTTCCAACAACTTTGTCTACCTTATTTGATAAAGAAAATATTATCGGAGTAATATCAAATGCTTTAGCATTTAATTGCGTTGGCGTTACATATTTAATAATACTGTCTGATATGTTTACTTTATTTCCTAAATCACCAGATGAAGAAGCATATAAAGCATACGGCACGGTACCAAAGGAAGTAGTACCAATATCAAACCATTCTTTAGTGTAATCCCAACCAGCAGTAGGAGCAATTGGTGTAATAACAATTTTGAGATTTAGAAAATAAGGTCCATTGGCCCAATCTATATCTAATAGTTTATTAATAGTACCCCCCTTCCTTATGCCCTTTCCAATACTGATAGTAAAAACACCTGCCTGATCTGTAGTTGTCTGAAATTCTTCAATAAGAACTTTAGTTCCATTAGCATTTGCTTGTATAATACTAGATTGTATAAATAACTGTCGTCGGTTAGCAGGATTATCATAATTATCTTTAGCTACAGCTTGAAAGAAGATACCATTCTGACTGATTTGAGAAAAAGAATTAGTTGCAAAAAAACACAATAGTATTATATTCAGAAAAAGAGTTCGCTTCTTAATTCGATTAAATTGAAATATAAACCCCGATAAATGGTAAAATCTCTGGTCCATAAATTGAATAATCATTAGAATAAAGTATAATTATTTGTAAAAGGACAAAATAATAACTAGTAAATCAATAGGGCAAAGGCCTCAAATAGTCCAAAACAGAATAAAAACAAACTATATTATAATGAAGTATAAATTATAAAAGATAGTTTTACCCTAATCAAGTAATAATGAAGCAAATATCCTATATCATCATTGCAACTTTAATGTCAATATCAGCCACTAGTCAAGTGGGCAAAGAGGATATACATCAAAAACTCATATCAATGGGTTTAGATTCTAGCAAGCTAAATAGCAATCAATTTTCTAAACAATTAATCATTGCATGGACAAAAGCTGATTATGAATCGAATAAATACAACCCATATATCATATTACCAATAAATATCTGGGAAGTTTTGTTCGAAAATCAATACAATAAATCGAATGAAATCATACAAAAAGCGCAATTAGCTATTTCATATTCAACTATTTTAATCGATTTATCAAAATACGAAAAAGCAATACCAATATTAGAAAATGCTTATTTATCACGTAAAAAAATATCCAAAAGTTACTATAAAGTTTTACTAAGCAATTTAGAGAGCTGCTATAAATCAAAAAATGAACTATCAAGCGCTATCAGAATACGAGATGAACTAATTGAAAATAAATTAATTAATAACTATTGGAGGATATATAAAGCATGTGGATTAACAGAGGCTGCAATTGAAGATTTTATATTGTTCGAAGAAAGGAATTATTTCGACGGCAATAAAAATATTATTCATCCAAGCTACAACAATAATTTGTGTAGATTATATTATCAAAATAACAAAATTGATAGTGCTATTAAATATGCAGAAATTGGATTGCACTTTGTTGAAAAAGCAATAGCAGATAAATCAATACAATTTTTAAATAAAAAAGAGATTTTATTTAATTGGAAAGCTTTATACATAGGATTCTTAGGCAAATGTGATTTTAATAAAAAATATTATCAAAAGGCGATACCTAAATTACAATATGCAATAAACAATGGAGTAATAGACATTGAAAGCAATACGTTAAGTATGATATACCTGAGTCTTTGTTATTTAAATTTAAACAAGATAAATAGTTATAAAATATATAGCGATAGTGTAAGAAAAAGAATGAATATATTAGATGCTGAGGATGTAAAAAGAAGTTATTACTCAGCCTCGTATCAATATTTTACAAAAATAAACAAATCTGACTCTGCTTTACATTATTTACAGTTATATACAGAATTTAAAGATAAAGTAAATAAAGGTGTACAACAAAATCAATCGATATTATTACTAGGGCAACTTGAAATTCAGAAAAGAAGAACTGAGCTAATTGCAAAAAATATAAACATAATTAAAATTGAAAAAGAAAATACAATTGCAAAAAATCAGATATGGCTACTTGCTATTTTTATTGGCATTATTGTATTGATACTCCTACTGCTATCATATTTTTTAGTACAAAGCATAAAAATTAAAAAAATAATTGATCAAAAAAATGAGGAACTCAACGAAAATATCGTCATAACAAACGAACAAATCAAAAAAAATGATTTTTTATTAAAAGAATTACATCATCGCGTAAAAAATAATCTTCAATTAATTTATAGCTTACTCAATCTGCAAAAAAGACGACTAAATGACAATGAAACGAAAGTAAATTTAACAGCAGTACAAAATAGAATTCACACCATGTCATTAGTACATGAATTTTTATACAATTCAGATAATTACGAATACATCAACGTGGCTGAATATATAAACACCCTTTCGACACATCTTAAAACAATCTACAAAAAGGAAGATAATGTTGAAATCAAATACGAAATTGAACAAGAAATTGAACTTGAAACAGAAAGAATGATTTTTTTAGGTTTAATCATTAATGAAATAATTTCAAACACATTTAAATTTGAAATTGGCAATGGAAATAAAATTATAATTGACATAAACATTCAGTCTATTAATGGCATCATTGAAATAAGAATTAAAGACAATGGTCCAGGATTTGATAAAAACCTAGTTCGTGAAGAAAGTTTAGGGCTAAAACTAATCGGAATCATGTGCGCTCAGTTAAATGCAACCCATGATATTACTGTAACTAATGGAGTAGAACATACTATTATATTTAATTTTGTAAAATCATAACAAAAATGAAGGAAAATAAAATTCTAATTCTCGAAGACGATATCATTGTTGGTATTGATTTACAGGAAGTATTAATTGCCAATGGCTACAATACTTTACTTGTACATAATTATGAAACGGCATTATCACAAGCAAAAATATTCAAACCAAACTTAGCAATCTGCGATATCAATCTTGGAAAAGGATTGACTGGAATAGATTTCGTGAAAGATGTTTATATTATTTTACCTAAACTTGAAATTATCTATGTAACCGCCTTTAGTAATAAGCAAATGATGGATGATGTAGCGACGACAAATTCATTGAACTATATTGTTAAACCATGGAATGAGGAGCAAATAAAAGTCAGCGTAAAAATGGCATTCAATTACATTGAAAAAAAATATGCTAAGGAGGGTTTACTCAAAGGATTAAGCCTGACTGAATATAAAATTATCGACCTAATCTCAAAACAAAAAAAGAGTAAAGAGATTGGAGAAATTCTTTTTATATCCGACAAAACAGTGCGGAATCATCGGTATAATATCATCAAAAAGCTGGACATCCCAAATGACAACAATAGCTTGTTAAAATGGGCACTTACGCATTTGAATGAATCAAATTCTTGATAGCAATATCATTTTCTAAAACCAATTATACTGACTCCCAAAAAAAATAGCCATTAAACTATAATTAGAATATAAATTGATGTATTTATTTTAATAAATGAGGCATTGGCCCTATTTAATATAAGTTCAAAAAATGTCATATTTACATCAATACTAAATTCTAAATCAAAGATTTAATGCGAAGTACTTACAAGGTAATTTTAACTGTATTATTGGCATTCCAATGGCATCTAATATTTGCACAACAGCTAACCCAAAAACAACAGGATAAACTTTATCTAAAACAAACATCTTCAGAGTGGATCCAAAAGTTCAAAAAGAACTTTACTAGCTCCTGGAACAAAACCTTTGTCAACTTTACAGACAATAACACTTATTTATTAGGGGGAATAAACTTTTCCAACCAGGTAATTACTGCTGGTGAGTATAACGCAAGTTTTAATTACAATATTTCAGATAACACAGCAGGCGGGTATAAGCCAGGGTACTTTGCAGGCTTTAGGGTAGATGGTTTGTACCATGATAAAAGAAACTATTCATTTCAGGTAAGTTTAAACAAGATAGCTACTGCTAATAACTATAAGGATGCCAAAAGCTTGCCCCCATTTTTAGGAAGCTTTTCCAACTTTAAAGCCGATGATCAGTTTTTAAACCTAAGCATGGCAATGCATTACAAAAAGTTATTGGCGATCAGCGATACCAGCAGGTATCTGTTTTACTTTGTTTTAGGGCCTAGTTTAGATACAAGAATATCTGGTCAAAGCGCGGATAACTTAGTTAATAAAAACTATGCAAGGTTTTTATTAAGAGGCGATGTAGGATTTGAATTTGAAAACAAAAACTTTTACACCCTGTTTTTGCATTACAAGCAAGGGCTAACCTCCTTTACCAAATCACCGATCAAAACCAATGTCAACAGCTTTGAATTAGGTATGATGATTAAGGCCAGTGATCTATTTTAAAAGTTAAAACGATTATTAAAAAGAAATACAAAATGAGAAAATTTTTATTAAACTTATTGATGGTGGCTTTCATCTGCACTAGTATTACTTCCTGTTCTAAGGATACTACTTTTGCCGAAACTAGCCTCGCACAAAAAATGATCGAGGATAAAGCTTGGTTTTTAGATTACAGCCAAACAGGAACGCTTACTAAAACTTATGTTGGTCAAGCTACCTACTATATTAACTTTTTAAAAAATGCTAGCACACAGGACTCTGATGGATTAAATGGCAGTTACAGTGTTGAAAAAATTAATGGCCAATTACAAATTCATGTGCAAGCTACAACCAGTAATGGCAACCCTATTGAATACATCTATGATATTATATCCGTAGGCGCTGAAAATTTAATCTTATCCTATACCCTTAGTGGCAAAACCACACAATTGTATTACACAAGCAAAAGATAATTCTAAAAAATGCTGAAACACTTCCTCCAAAATATAGCGATTGCAAATTTGATAGTGTTTGGTATGATGCCCTCAAAGCTAGCAGCGCAATCATCTGCTAATTTTATGATGAGCAGTATGGGTAGTATCCCGGGTGCTTCCAATACAGGGATGGCCATACAGTTTAATAGCATCGCGACTTGTATAAATGTACAAAACGGGGTGGCGGTATTAAATGGGGTAAGAGGCAATGGCCAATTTGCAATTAATTGCGAAGTCACTTTAAAAATTAATAGTTTAGGTATTAAGCTTTATCCCAATCCAGTAAACGTCACTACAAAAGTTAAGCTCACCAATACCCCACCATTAACTGAAACGTTTAACCTAAGTGTTTGGACAACCGAAGGCGTTTTACTATCAACGCGTAAGGAGTCGGGGTATAATTTATTCCAAGGGATTAATCTGGATATGAGTACATTAGGAATAGGATCCTATGTATTAAAAATAGAATCCGAAAATTATATAGATGCTTTAAAATTTATTAAAGCCAAATAAAAATATTATTACCCTTTTATTAAGCATCATGAAACAAAAAGTAAAATTTACTTTTACATTAAGCATCTTAATTGTTTTAATCACTATACTAAATAAGAATGCTATTGCACAAGGATCAAATAGTGGTATTTTTTTCCAAGCAGTAGCCAGAGATAATTTCTCCAACCCCGCAAAGGATCGTAAAATTTATGTTGAAGCAAGCATCATTCAATATACTGCTACTGGAACAAAAGTATTAATTGAACAACATGAGGCCAATACTGACGAAACTGGTGTATTTAATATCAGCCTTGGTAATGGAAAAAGAACAGGAGGCTCAGCGACGAATCTAACAAATATTGATTGGGCAATGGGGCCTTATTTTTTAAGTTTGAAAATTGCAATAACACCAAGAGCCCCCATTCCAAACTGGGATTACACGAAAGAATGGATTGATCTAGGGACTACCCCTTTTGGAACAGTGCCTTATGCGTTATATGCAGGAAGTGCAGCAGGGTTAAATGACAAATTAAGTATTTCTGATACGACAAGTATGTTGGCAATTTACGCAAAAATGCAAGCGATTAAATCACTGGAAACAAACGTAAATACAAAAATAGCAAGTACAGATACCGCTGCGATGTTGGCCCCCTATAAAAAAATAGTTAACGAAATTATTGCATCTAACATAACATCACTTACTGCTGTTGTGATAAATAATGCATTAGATAGTAAAGTAAACATAACCGATAGTAATAAGATATATGTAACACCTTTTCAATTAGCAACTAAAACATTCGATATCAGTCCAATTAATACAAGCATTGCTACAAAAATGAGTTTGGCGGATAGTATAAACATGTACATCACCCCTACTCAATTAGCAGCAAGCATATTTAATCCTACGGATATTATAAATAACATCGCTTCAAAAGTGGACAGTTCAAAAATGATAGTGCTATTAAATCAAAAAGCTAATACAACTGATGTTAGTAATAGCTTATCCAATAAAGTAAACTTGGCCGATAGCACTAATACATACGTCACTCCTACTCAATTAGCCGCTAAAACTTTCGATATTAGTCCAGTGAATATAAGTATTTCAAATAAACTAAACTTGGCCGATAGCACTAATTCATATGTCACTCCTACTCAATTAGCCGCCAACGCTTTTGATCCAACTGAAATTATCAACACGCTAGAAATAAAAGTCGACAAAATAATTGGTAAGGAGTTGTCAAGCAATAACTATACTAATGCCGAAAAAGCAAAATTAGCAACAACTTCAGGAATAAATACAGGAGATCAAGATTTAACAAGCCTAGCAACTATTCCAAACCTCAATTTAAAACTTAATAGCTCCGACACCTCCGCTATGCTAAGCACTCGTTTTAATAGAGACACCATATCGCTTAGTGATCGAATCAACATAAAAGCCAATAGTTCCGATGTAACTAAAGGATTGAATTTAAAACTTAATAGTTTAGACACCACTGCGATGCTTAGCGACCGATTCAAGCGCGATACCACCGCACTTAGTAATCGAATTAATTTAAAAGCAAACAATGTTGATGTAGTTAATAATTTGGCGCTAAAAGCGAATAGTACTGATGTGGCAAATGACTTGGCGTTAAAAGCAAATGCAACAGATGTAATTAATGGTTTGAATCTAAAACTTAATAGTTCAGATACCGCTGCTATGCTTAGTGACCGGTTCAAACGGGATACCATTGCACTTAGTAATCGAATTAATTTAAAATCCAACAGTATTGATGTAGTTAATGATTTAGCGTTAAAAGCGAATAGTTTAGATGTCACGAACTCCTTGGCGTTAAAAGCGAATAGCACTGATGTTTCGAACGAATTAGCCCTAAAACAAGCTACCATTACAGCAGGTACCACATCACAATTTTATAGAGGTGATAAAACTTGGCAAACTATCTCCTATTCCACCATTGGTGCCGCACCCTCTGCTGGCTCAAGTTCAATTAATTCTGTTGGAACTGTAACGAGTGGCGTGTGGAATGGCACTACCATTGCTGTTGCAAATGGAGGAACAGGCGCTACTACTCTATCAGCGAATGGAATATTAATCGGTAATGGCACTAGTGCAGTTACTACAGTTGCACCTAGCACAAATGGCAATGTACTAACATCAAATGGAACAAGCTGGATTTCAAGCACTCCGTCGGTTTCATTAATAAGAGAAGTAGCAAATGAATTTACAGCTACTACAGCTCAAACAAGTTTCACTTTAACTCAAACACCTTCTGTGAATAGTAAGGTTAAAATGTATATTAATGGGGTAAGAATTAGCAATACTGCTTATAGTGTGAGCGGAGTCACACTTACATATAATGGTACCTATAATGGCGTATATTCATTAACTACTGGAGATAGAATACAATTTGATTATTACTATTAGTATGAAAAAGGCCCTACCTCTTTTAATAATTATTGGATTACAATTACTTTGTAATATTACCAAAGCACAGAATAGTAATATCACCATTAGTACAAGTCCTAGTAGTGGAGGTAACTGGCTGACTACTACAGTAGGCTCAGACATAACATATACATTTACGCCAAACACCAATAATGCTGTATTAAACAATGCCGACATTGTGAACAGACTATATGGAGCAACTGGATTCACTATTGGTAATGTAACTATTAGCACAGCTAATCCATCAGGCACAGAAAGTGGGTCAATAACAATAGCTTCCGAAATTAGGACTATTAACAGGTCCACAACAAGGTATAGTTTACAAATTATAGCCGCAGGTGATATGCTCATTAATGGAAGCTTTGAAATGTCTGCTTACAATTCGCCTTTGACTGCAAATTGTAACAATTTAATTTTAACCGCAGGAGGGAATATATCTCTAATTGGAAGAATTAATTTAATACCTGAAAGTGCTTATAGAGACAATATTACCCTTTATAGTTCTAGTGGAGACATAACAATTAATGCAAATGGATTTGTTAAGATTGCTAATACCATTAAAGCAGATGGTAATTATAATTCAGCATACCAAGGCGCATATGAATATAGTAATGGCGGCAATATTAGCATTACAGGTTTAGGAGGGGTTAGAATTTCAAGCGATATTACTAGTTTCCCTTATGGCGGATCTTCTGGCACCATTACCATTAATTCAGGTAGTGCAACGCATACCACTAATGGCGTTAATAATGGTCAAACAGCCGGAGTTTTTTATTGCAGTAATTTTTATAAAAAAGGAACAGGTGTATTTGCAATTAAATCGGCTAATACCATTTTATACGGCACCAATATCAATGAAGGGATTTTAAAAATAATTACGGTCAACACCATCCCAGTTACAAACGCTTTAACTATTGACGCGGATGGGACTTTAGACATGAATGGTATGAATTTTACTATTGCTTCCCTTCAAGGTGCGGGCAATGTAGTGAGTAAGCTTGCAGGAACATTAACTTTTACAACAGGATCTGCGAATGCAAATACAATATTTTCCGGCTCATTTAATGAAACAGCAGCTGTTTTAAATATTGTAAAAGTAGGTTCTGGGAAACAAATTCTAGCAGGCAACAGCAATTACACAGGCACAACATTAGTGAATGCTGGAACATTGAATATTCAAAATGATGGCGCTCTTGGCACTAGCAGTATGATTACATTAAACGCTGTAAATACATTTCTAGAATTAGAATCAACATCATCTCCAATAAATATCGAATCTACACCACTTAAAATTAATGGAGGATTGGTCAACTATCCATACGAAAGTAGCACTTTGAAAAATATATGTGGAGATAATATTTGGTCTAGTAATATTATTTTGAATGGCAATTCAATAGTTAGTATAGATGCTGGGACTTTTGTTGTAAATTCTATAACCGGCAGTACCAATAATTTACAGTTTACAGGTATTGGAGGTACGATCTATGTCAATGGTGCAATTAACTTAGGAACAAGCACTTTGCAAAAAATTGGAAATAGTACTTTAGTATTACAAAAAGAGAATTTTTATTCTGGCTATACCAGTATTTCTGGGGGTATTGTTAAAATTGAAAATGAAAAAGTATTTGGCGGTACGTCTAAAGTAAATATTTACAACACTGGGTCCTTAGAATTAAAGAACGGATTTACAATAACCGGTATACCATTACATATAGCAGCTTCTGGACTTAACAATTCAGGTGGATTAAGAAATATTAGCGGAACTAATAGTTGGGCAGGGCCTATTACTTTTACAAATTTAGGTAGGATTAACTCTGATGATGGCGTATTAATACTACCCAACACAATAAATGCAATTGTTTCAACAAACATTATGAATTTTGGTGGCAATGGAATCATATCAGTAGACGGGATTATTGGATCGGGCTTTGTAAGTCGTGATGGTCTTGGAATACTTCAATTAAATGCAGCTAACACCTATAGTGGTGAAACGACATTTACAAATGGCACGATCCAACTCAATGCTGAAAATTGTATTAACAATAGTAGCTTAGTTTTTAATGGAGGCATCTTAAAGTCAACTGGCACTAATCAGGATTTTAAATATTTAACGATTAAAGAAAATTCAATTATTGATCTAGAGAATACAACACATACTTTAACATTTTCAGGTGAAGGTTCATTTACTTTAAAAAGATTACTGATTAAGAATTGGCAAGGTACTTATGATGGAACTACTGGTACAATGGGCATTATTAAAATTGGAACTACAGAAGCAACAAGTAAAGAATTTTTAGATCAAATTCGTTTTATTGACCCGAATAATAAACAGTTTAATTCAAAGCAACTTTCTACAGGAGAAATTGCCCCTAATCAAGACATAAAAATATACCCCACTAGGAATAGTAATATTAATATAAGTTCTGCTCCTACTTTTGGAGGGAAGTGGACAAGTGCTTCAGTGGGATCAGTTATCACTTATACATTTATGCCATTCACAGACAATGCGAATCTTTGCATGTATGATATTAATAATAGAATCACCGGTAATGGATTTACAGTTGGCAATGTTACTATTAAAACAACTAACACTACTGGTATTAAAAACATAACCACCAACGGAGAATATACTTTTAATAGCGATAAGTTCATAAATAGCAATGGCGCACTAAGATCAAATGGCGAAAATGGTTTAACAAATAATGGCAGCATCGTTGGCGCAACTGTTGGCACACAACTAGGAAGTGTTTTTATCAATGATATTTTATATGGGGTCAACTACAAACCTATTTCCTACACTTTTAAAATCGACGCAGGTGGCAGTATCGTATCAAATTCAAAATTAAATTTAGGTTGCGGAAATACGGATTTAAATTATATAGGTAACCATTTAGATTTTTCTGCAGGATTGAATATTAATATTGCAAACGCTATTTCCACCCAAGGTAGTAATACGGAAACCTGGGGTTCGGTCAGAAGTAATGGAGGAAATATAACTTTAACGGCAACTGAAAATATTAAAATTACGTCAACAGCTACTATTCAGTCTTATGGCGGACGCAATACGCTTGGTGGTATTGGCGCTAGTTACACTACAAGCAATGGCGGAACTATTAGAATTACAGCTGGCAAAGGATTAACGTGTAATGGCACTATAGATGCATCTTCTGGCTATTTAAACAAGGGGCTCAACGGCTATATTTACATTAAAAACGGAAACACAGTTGCAACAACTGGCGGAGGTGTAAATGATGGAATGGCAAATGGAATTATTACTGGTGGCATTTTCGTAAAAGATGGAGCAGGCATACTTTTGCTAGGTCGCGTAAATACATATAATGGCAGGACTGCGCTCCTTGATGGTACACTTCAATTAGGAATCAATAATTCTTTGCCAGTTGGAACTGAATTAAGCGTTAGTGGGGGAATAATTAATATGGGGGGATTTAGCCAAACACTGGCATATTTATATACGTTTCAGAATGCTTCAATAAACTTTTCAAACAGTAGTACGAATACTTTAACAGTTAATACCGCTATTATTGATTACTTATCAACTGGGAAAGTGTTAACCATAAATGGATGGGAAGGAACGTATGCCGCACCTGGCAGTACAGGAAATTATGGTAGATTAATCTTTAATGGCACTCCACAAACTGCTGCAAAACTTGGGCAAATTAAATTTTATAATGCAGCTGATGCAACAACACATAGCGCTTTACAATTGGGCACCAAAGAAATCGTTGCTGGAGATTTATAATTATAACGACACACCCCGCTTCCAAGGAATAAAATCATCCTGTTGTAACTGAACTGCTTTAGGAATAATTTCACCACTTGCGGCTTTGATACAATAATCCAAAATATTTTCGCCCATTTGTTCTATTGTCGCTAAGCCATCAATAATATCTCCGGTATTAATATCGATGATATCGGACATGCGATTCGCTAGCTTAGTATTGGTTGCTACTTTTATCACTGGACAAACTGGATTACCCGTAGGTGTACCTAATCCTGTGGTAAATAAAATCAATGTGGCACCACTTGCAGCTTTTCCCGTTGTTGCTTCCACATCATTACCAGGCGTGCATACTAAGTGAAGTCCAGGTATATCTGCAGGCTCTGTATAATCTAATACAGCCACCACTGGCGCAGTGCCTCCTTTTTTACAAGCGCCTGCACTTTTTATAGCATCGGTAATTAATCCATCTTTTATATTACCCGGGGAAGGATTCATATGAAATCCACTACCCACCGCGTGCGCCATTTTATTATACTCCTCCATTAATGTCACAAACTTATTAGCAGTTTTTTCATCTACACATCTATCAATTAATTCCTGCTCAGCACCACATAGTTCTGGAAATTCAGCAAGTAAAACCTGTCCCCCTAATGCAACGAGTAAATCAGCCGTGTGTCCCACTGCAGGATTTGCTGATATTCCACTAAAGCCATCACTTCCACCGCATTTAACGCCAATACATAATTTACTTAATGGTGCAGGCCTGCGTTCAATTTTATTTGCTTCCACCAAATGAACCAATGTTTGTTGTATGGCTGATTTAATTAATTGCTCCTCACTTTGCGATTGTTGCTGTTCAAAAGTGATTAGTGGCTTATTAAAATTTGGATTTCTTTTTTTCAAATCACTTTTAAATTCAGACACTTGTAAATGTTGACAACCTAAACTCAATAAAGTTATGCCAGCTACATTAGGATGATCCGCATAAGCTGCAAGCAAGTTACTCAATGTGGATGCATCTTGCCTTGTACCACCGCAACCTCCTTGGTGATTTAAAAATTTAATACCATCAATGTTTTTAAAAATACGGTGATGTGAAATGGGTACTAATGCAGTATGCTCTTCAATACCCATACTTCCTGTTTGTTGGAAGGTAGCAACCAATTGTTCTGTAAACTCTTTGTACTTATCAGTAATGGTATAGCCTAATGCATGGTGTAATGATTCTTTAATTACATCTAAGTTTCTATTTTCACAAAAAACGGTTGGAATAAATAACCAGTAGTTGGCAGTGCCTACTTTTCCATCTGCTCGGTGATAACCATTAAATGTTTTAGTTGCATACTTGTCAATATTAGGCGCTTGCCAAGTATAATTATTCCCTCGATATGCATATGCATCCGCTTCATGTTTGGTATTCTCCACCGACATACGTTCACCCAGCAATACCTGATCCACTATAATTTTTCCAACAGTGATACCATACATAATAACAATAGCACCTTTGGATAAATCCTGAATGAAAAACTTATGCTTTTCTTCAATGTCTTCCTTTAATATATAAGTTTCATCCTGGTATTGAATATGATCCCCTTTACTTAAATTAGTTAAAGCGACTAATACATTATCCTTAGGATGAATTTTGATTACTTTATTTGCGCTCATGATTTTATTATTGCTTAAAAATACTACAAAACTAGATGGGGACCGAAGTGTATGTGAAATTATTGACTAAAGAGTAAGTATTTGAGTGGCTCTTAGGATGGCCGTCGCTTCGCTCCGGCATCCGAATAGCCTCAGTGCAAAATGCGTCAGTAGTAGTTCGAATCCTGTCTTCCCGACAAAAGTATTTATGCCCCTAGCTCAAAAGGATTTCATTGCGGAGCAATGATACGCGCAGCATAAAATTTGCAAACACTAAGCAAGCTTAATTTTGCAAATTTTATCCCACTCGTAACCTTCGGCAAATCCTTTTGAGGTAGGGGCATAAAAAAAGTCAGTATTGCTACTGACTTTTTTGGTCGGGAAGACAGGATTCGAACCTGCGACCACCTGGTCCCAAACCAGGTACGCTACCGGACTGCGCTACTTCCCGTCCTTTTATAACTTTCGTTATAATATTTTTACCGGTAAAAAACTCATATTCAAGAACTTAAAAGAGCGGAGAGGAAGGGATTCGAACCCTTGGTACAGTTTAACCCGTACGGCAGTTTAGCAAACTACTGATTTCAGCCACTCATCCACCTCTCCTCCAAAAACCTCTTTCGAGGGGTGCAAAAATAAGCACTACGGCCTTAAATACCTAAAAAAATTCCGGAATAAACTTAAATAAACTTGGATATGGACCCCCGAATACGTTAAATAATAATTTCAACCATAATAATGGGGAAACCAAGTACAATAATTAAAAAAAAGGATGATGAAATCAGAGAATAATATAGGCATCAATTACATAGCGGCCAACTGTACCTTTTGGGTCAACTCCATAACGTTCTCTCTGAACATAGAATCAGTATCCATTAAATCCTTTACTGTTTGACAAGAATGTATAACAGTAGTATGATCACGACCACCGAAGTGCTCTCCAATCGTTTTTAATGAATTCTTAGTAAAGGCTTTGGCCAAGTACATAGTAATTTGACGTGCTTGTACAATTTCACGCTTACGTGTTTTTTGTAAAAGCTTATCATAAGGCACTTCGAAAAATTCGCAAACCATTTTTTGAATGGCATCGATGGTAATTTCTTTGCTGCTTGTTTTAACAAAGTTGCGTAAAACCTTCTTTGCTAATTCAACATCAATTTCTTTTTTATTCAAAGAAGACTGTGCCAATAAGGATATCAACGCACCTTCTAACTCTCTTACATTCGTATTAATATTATATGCCACATACTTCACCACTTCCTTAGGCATATCTAAACCATCCGCCTTCATCTTCTTTTCCAAAATTTCAATACGTGTGTCGTAATCTGGCACTTGAATGTCAGCACTTAATCCCCAACGGAAACGGCTTAACAAACGTTCTTGTAAACCTTCTAAATCCTTTGGTGCTTTATCTGAGGTTAAAACCAATTGCTTTCCACTTTGGTGCAAGTGATTGAAAATAGCGAAGAATGCATCCTGAGATTTTTCTGCTCTATTAAAAAATTGAACATCATCTATAATCAACACATCTATCAATTGATAAAAATGTATGAAATCATTAATTGCATTATTACGACTATGATCTTGAAACTGATTGATGAATTTTTCTGAACTTACATAAAGAACAACCTTATTTGGATGCGCGCGTTTAACGTCGTTTCCTATAGCTTGTGCCAAATGTGTTTTTCCAAGACCTACACCACCATAAATAACCAAAGGATTAAATGAGTTAGCACCTGGCTTTTCAGCAACTGTTTTACCAGCGCGGCGTGCTACCCTATTACAATCTCCTTCAATAAATGAATCAAATGTATAATTATGGTTTAGTTGAGGATCAATCTGCATTTTCTTCAACCCAGGAATCACAAATGGATTTTTCACTGGATTATCAATTACCAACGGGAAATTCATCTCGTTGTTATTGTAAGTTTTCATACCGCTAGCTGGAACATCCATTGAACCTTTTTTATTGTTCCCGCTATCAACCATAATTCTATATTCTAACCTAGCTTCTTTTCCTAATTCTCTCTTTAAAGTTTTAGCTAATAAGTTAACGTAATGCTCCTCGATGTACTCGTAAAAAAATTGACTTGGAACTTGGATCAGTAAAACGTTTTCTTTTAAATCAACTGGCTGTATAGGCTCAAACCAAGTTTTAAAGTGCTGCCATTCGACAATATCTTTAATAATCTTTAAGCAATTGCTCCATATTAATTCTGCACTCTTAGCCATCTTACTTTCTAACCCTTTATATGATGATAAAACTTGTTCCTTTTTTCTGATTTCCCTTTCGCCTATTTAACTTTTGTTAATCCTTGAATCAGTATGCGAATATGAAGCCTTTATGTTGAAAAAAAAACTTTTTTTTTTGGTTTTTTTTACATGTACCCCAAACGTTGGATTCAACACCCTTTACTGCAGCTAATCAGGCGTTCAAGATAGCACCTTTTTTTAATATAGGGGTAGTTTATCCACTAATTTTAAAGGTTTTTTTATTGGACATCCCTCTTGATTTGTAATTAAAATTAGCCCCTATCCCATTTGGTCAAATATTGCTACCTTTAATCACTTAATAATAACTATGAGCTACGAATTAACCGGCAAGTTACTTGCCAAATACGAAATCATTCAGAGGAAGGAAACCTTTAAAACAAGGGAGTTTGTCATTGAAAAGACCGATGATATCAACGGTAAAATCATCACAAATTATGTGAAATTTCAGTGTGTTCAGGATCGTACGACCATGCCTGACCGATTTAACCTAGGAGATACTGTTAAAGTGTTATTTAATATTAAAGGCTCAAAATGGAACAAAGATGGTAAGGACAATTATATCACCAATTTAGATGCTTGGCGTATGGAAGCAGTTCAATTGGGTGGTAATACTGCTCCAACTGAAACAAATACCTATTTTGACATCCCTGCGAACGAATCAGGCGACGACCTTCCTTTCTAATATTAAACATGAATTGAGCATATAATATAGTCACCAGTTATGACACTATATTATATGCTCAATTCTAGGTTTATTATATATAAATAGTCTATAATATATAGGCTGCATTTTTTTAGGATAAAAACCTAACCCATGCAAAAAACAATCGCTTTAAAGCTGACCCCCTCCGAAGTTGCTAGCCAACCCATTCTATTGAATGCTATTTCCCAGGCATTAGCAGCGCCAAATTCCAATATCCTAGGATTCCATATTCTCAAACAATCTATTGATGCCCGAAGCCGCCAACAGGTTTGGGTAAACTTAAGCATTCTTGTATTTATCAACGAAGCCCCAAGTCAAAGATTCACCACCCCTATCCATTTTGATATTTTGCCATTAAATGCAAAGGAAGTCATCATTATTGGCGCTGGGCCAGCAGGATTATTTGCAGCCTTAGAATGTATTCAACTAGGACTTAGGCCAGTCATATTAGAAAGAGGCAAGGATGTAAGATCGAGAAGAAGAGATTTAGCAAAATTAAACAAAGAAGGCCTTGTCAACCCCGAGAGCAATTATTGCTTTGGGGAAGGAGGTGCTGGCACCTATAGTGATGGTAAATTATATACGCGAAGTAATAAGCGCGGAAGTATTGACAAAATTTTACGTTTGTTTTATCAGTTTGGGGCAGATGAAAGTGTTTTATACCA
>B570J14230_10000206_pt1 | contig 22157 bp, 19 predicted proteins | sample LakMenepilimnion_3_FD_14230 | JGI IMG/M metagenome (IMG submission 14230) | reverse complement strand
ATAATTTAAGTAGTTTAATAAATCGTCAGTAATATCCTTGAGTTTTTTATTTAATCCTGTGAATAAATTATATAGTTGTTCCCGGTATTATAAAGTACAGACATTAATCATAAAACTCTTGTGGTGTGGCCATTTTGCCCGCATAAGGTGTACCTCAAACTCTTGTGGTACGGACACCTTGCCCGCATAAGGTGTACCTTATTAAACTCTTGTGGTGTGGGCATCTTGCCCGCATAAGGTGTACCTTATTTAATCTGAGTATACCGTAATTTAACTTATGACTAAGGCAAAATAAACCCATATTTCTTAAATACAGCTTTAGCTTGATTACTAGATAAAAATTGGGAAAATTCTTTAGCAGCATTAACATTTTTACTACGTTTAACAACTGCTAAGGGATAAATAATCGGAGAGTGATATTTTTCATCTGCTGTAACTACAACTTTCACTCGATTAGAGATTTTGGCATCAGTAGCATAAACTAAACCTGTATCAGCATTACCACTTTCTACAGATGCTAAAACTTGACGGACATTATTAGCAAAAACCAGTTTTGATTTAACCTCTGTCCAAATTTTCAACTTTTCTAATACTTGTTGTGCGTATTGTCCTGCGGGTACACTTCTCGGTTCACCAATAGCAATTTTTTTGACTTTAGCATCTTTGAGACTATAGAAACTATTGATACCGACTGCATTTTTAGGTACTATTAAAACTAGTCGATTTTTAGCAATGATATTTCGACTTCCTGTAACTAAAAGTCCTTTTTGTTCTAAAGTATCTACTTGTTTTTTGGCCGCAGATATGAAAATATCCGTCGGCGCACCTTGTTCTATTTGTTGCTGTAATGTACCAGAAGATCCGAAATTATAACTAATATTAACATTGGGTTGACTTTGTTGGTATAAAGGCTGAATTTCTACCAACACCTCTTTTAAACTAGCAGCGGCGGATATCAATAAGCTGGTATTGGATTGTGCGACAACAGGAGAAGTAGTAACAGTTGGTAAGCCAATTACCAAGAGTAAAGTCGTTAATGCTGTAGTAATTAATATTAGTAGTTTTCCTGTTTTTATTGGCAACCTGGACTGAGAGAAATTTTTATACATGGAATTGACACTGGGTATAATTTTACCAATTATTATTAGATTATTTACCAATAAAATTGGTAAAGCTGTATTTAGAAAATAAACCTATTTTAGATGATATATCTTGAAAATCTGATATTAATTGTATTTAAGGTTACTTTTTGCAGGATTGTATAGATAATATTTACCAACTAAATTGGTATTTGTGCTGTTTTGTTTTTCCCTCTCCTCCAGAAAGAAGAGGGTAAATAATTCAAGTATGAAATATGACTGCAATCAAGGGTAGAAACGCCAATAAAAAAATATGCCAAGATTGTAATTGTGCTTCTGATATTGGTTCAGACGGTATTAATAAAGCTTCTATTCTTTGTTCCAAGCGATCGCCTGTACCCAAAGCAGCACAACAAATATCTGATGTCATAGAGTTACTACTCACAACTAATAACAAAGATTCCGCTAATACCAACGCATCTACTTGAGAAGCGGCATAACTATCAGCCCGTAATTCTCTTAAAATTAACAATTCCTGCCATAAAAGTTCTGTATTCGGTAGCCAAGCAGTACAAGCCCGCACCCAACCCAACCAAAAAAACCAGAATGTATCCCTGTACAGATAATGCCCTTGTTCGTGTGCTAAGACACTTTCTAAATGGGCTGGAGAGAGGGTTTTTACCAGTCCTTGACTAACAACTAATTCAGGTCGCCAAAAACCGATTTGTCCAGCAAATAAAGCCTGAGTTTTGAGAAGTCGGGCTTGTTGACCAGCTAGATTAATTTGGGGACATTCACGGGCAGATTTAATCGCTTTCCAGCCCTGAAAGCCGAGTTTAGCCCCTAAGATATAAAAACATCCCAGGGTAATTAATGCCAGGAGATAGCTGCAAGAGTCGGTATATATTCCGCCCATTTTTCCCTGTGTACCCATGGACACTATAGAAGTTACCGTCATGAATATCAGTAAAGGCGGAAAAAGGAATAAAAATAGGGTTTTTTGCCAGCGTAAATACCAATTTCCGGGGAGTATTCTACCAGAGAATCGTAACCAGTAAGCAATGGTTACAGCGGTAACAATCATGAATAGATGCATAATTCTATTTTTCTCCTCTGGCTTCCCGTGCAGCTTGAATGCGTTTAGCTATGGCTTCGATTTGGTCACTAGCAGCTTGATCTAAACTATCAGCAAATGCCGCAATTACATCAGGATTTCCCACTGCTAAAAATCGGTGTAATTGATCATGCGCTTTAATCATATCTGCTTGTTGCTTGGTCAGTAAAGGCCGCCAATAAAAGGCTCTTCCTTCTTTATCGCAAGCTAACCAGCCTTTTTCCGTAAGACGACGGAGAACGGTAGTAACAGAAGTATAAGCCAATTCCCGGTCAGGATCAGAAAGAATGCGGTCATGTACATCTTTGACTGTTGCTGAACTTAGTTCCCAGACAATACCGAGAATTTCGGCTTCTAGGGGACCGACGGACATTTGTTTAGGACGATAATCGGGTAAGGGAGCCATGTTATTGATAATTTGGGATGTTCTTTCTATTTTTACATTTTTTATCTCACCCGGAGCTACTCCAGGCGCTCCAGAAATGAAAATTTGTATAAACCCAGCGGTACTGGCTTATAATTGCCAAGGAACTGATGATCCTGTACTCGTAAGTTGAAGGTGGATAGATGACAATTAAAAGGTTACTATTAATTGGGCTAACTTTGTTAGCGATAATGTTCTCAGGGTTGTCTTTATTAAGTAGCTGGCAAAAACCTCAGTTCCAGGGTCGTCTAGAATTATATCAGACTAATATTATCTTACAAGCCCAAGCATGGCAACCAGAAGATAGCAGCGACAATAGTATTCAAACAATTCAAGAATCTATTCTCGGTACAAATCCCCTGGAAAGTGCGATTAAGCAATACGAAGAAGCAAGCAAATCTGTTAACGCCAATTTACAGACAATTAAGAAAGAATTAGCAAACCTGCAATCTTCAACACCTACTCCCATTTCTCCAGAGAAAAAAAGGTTACAAAAGTCCGTTCGAGAACAGGGAAAATTATTAGCAGAAGTAAATTTGCGGTGGGGGATTTTGCAAGCACAGCAACAGGAAATAGACAAAGCTATTACAACTTGGAATCAATTACAGCAACATTCAGAAATCAATTCTCAATATCTAGAAACGGCTCAAGTATTAAGCGGAATGTGGAGTCAACCTCCCAGTTTATTCCCCAAAGCTGAACAATTAATTCAACAAAATTTAGATAATTGGTTTCGTTCTACGGCCTTAGAACAATTATATCAACTCCAACAACGTCAAGAAGCCCTATTATCTCTGAAAATTGCCCAACAAGAAGCAGCAACCCAAGCATTATTAACATTAGCGATAATTGCAACTATCCCCACATTAACAGCTTTTTTAGGGTTAATTCTCCTAGTTTACTTAGTCGTTCAACGCTTACTCAAAGGTCGAGAATCATTATTAGCAAAAAATGCCGATTTAGTCTGGTCAACTCCTTGGAATTGGGAAATAATTATTCAGGTTTTCGTCGTTGGCTTTTTCTTAATGGGACAATTATTTATCCCAGAATTATTATCTATTTTACCTATTCCTCGTGGTACAGGTAATGCCAGAATTGAGGCTTTTACTGTTTTAGTCAGTTATCTATTAGTAGCTTTCGGTTGTTTATCAGTTCTATATTTTTCCATTAGGCGTTTTTTCCCCCTTCCTGAAAACTGGTTTCGCTTCTATATCTTCAGTAATTGGGTTTTGTGGGGACTAGGTGGCTATTGTACAGCTTTACCCATTGTAGTCATAGTATCGCTAATTAATCAAAAATTATGGCAAGGACAAGGTGGCAGTAATCCACTTTTACAAATGGCACTAGAAAGCCGTGATAATACCGCATTAGGAATATTTTTCTTGACCGCAGCCATAGCTGCACCGCTTTTTGAAGAATTTCTATTTCGGGGCTTTTTATTACCATCTTTAACTCGTTATATGTCAGTTTGGGGGGCAATTTTCGTCAGTAGTTTGTTATTTGCGGCCGCTCACTTGAGTTTATCAGAAATACTACCGCTGACAGCATTAGGAATGGTATTAGGAATAGTTTACACCCGCTCACGCAATTTACTTTCTTGTATGCTTCTCCATAGTCTTTGGAACAGTGGCACATTAATTAGTTTGTTTCTTTTAGGTAGTAATGGGTAATGGGTAATGGGTAATGGGTAATGGGTAATGGGTAATGGGTAATGGGTAATGGGTAAAAATAATTTAGTATAACTGTTAACTCCTTNAATACTTATCAAAAAATCCTCCGGATTTCACAATAAAAGATATGTAGAAAAATCTATAAAATTGGTAAATGTGTTTCACAATATTTTTCTGCCAGATTTGCTATNTNTTACAAAAAATTTGCTGNTTTTACGATTGCATTTTATCAGCATTCTATTAGCATTTAAATTATCTAGTATTACCAGTAAAAAATATTAATTACCAATCATCAAGGAATATAGTTAAATATGATTAATTTTAACCCATCTCACACTACAAAGCAACTGTTAGCGGGTTATGCTGGAATTATTTTTGGTGGATTTGGGCTGCATAAATTTATTCTTGGTTATACCTCAGAAGGTTTTATTATGTTAGCAATTTCCTTAATTGGTGGTTCTTTTACCTACGGACTTGCATTAATAGTCATGCAAATCGTTGGTTTGATTGAAGCCATGATTTACTTGAATAAAACCCAGGAAGAATTTATTAATACATATTTTCTTAACAAACAAGGCTGGTTTTAAAAAGTTTATCAAGTATAATTGATATGCAAACCCTCAAATATAAACAAATCCATCTACTTATCTTACTAATGATGAGTATGGGATACTTTACTGTAGTATCGGAGTGGGAAATTGATTATTTCTACAAAATCTTAATCTTAATGCTCCCAGTCCAGTTAACTGCTATAATTTACACAGCCAGAACAAAACTATAATTTTGAACACGGGAAAAAACTTAATATTTTTTGACTTGGTTAAAATGACAGGTTTCGCTTAACCTCAAAGTAGAGATAGTAATTATCAAGACTCAAAACTAACAAAAGCGAACCTAAAAACTGGCCATGCAACTGACCCCAAAATCTGAAATAGTTCTAGAATCTAGTCCTCCCACAAAAATACTTAACTCAGAGAAAATCATTTTAGATGTTGGGGGAATGAAATGTGCAGGATGTGTAAATGCAGTAGAAAAACAGCTTATTAAGCATCCGGGAGTTAAAAATGTTTGTGTCAACCTGGGAACAGAAATTGCAGTCATAGAAGCGGAAACTGGTATTGTAAATGCAGAAGCCCTAGCTCAGGGACTGACAGCCGCAGGATTTCCCAGCCAATTACGGACAGCTAAAAGTGCTGATAATCATCCCCAATTCGGGGTAGAAGCCCGACAGCGTCAAGAAATGCGGACGATAACTAGACAATTAATAATTGCTGGTTTGCTACTGCTCCTATCGGGAATAGGCCATTTTGGTAATATTGGGTCTACCATTTTTCCTTTTTTAAATAATATCTGGTTTCATTGTGGACTGGCTACCATCGCCATTATCATTCCTGGTAGACCAATTTTAGTAGAAGGTTGGCTAGGTTGGCGACGAGGTGCGCCAAATATGAACACCCTCATTGGTTTGGGAACAGTGACGGCTTATACTGCTAGTCTGGTGGCCTTATTATTTCCCCAAATGGGTTGGGAGTGCTTTTTTGATGAACCGGTGATGATGTTGGGTTTTATTCTTTTAGGAAGAACCTTAGAAAAACAGACCAGAGGACTCGCAGCTAAAGCATTTCGGCAATTATTAGCGCTCGCACCCCAAACAGCCCGTTTAATTATTAACCCAGAACCAGAAAAATTGATAGCTGGGGCAAATATTATCGAAATTCCCGCAGAACAAGTGCGTGTAGGTGAATGGTTGCAGGTGTTACCAGGGGACAAAGTTCCCGTTGATGGTGAGGTGCGCTTTGGACAAACTACCATAGATGAATCTATGCTGACCGGGGAAGTAGTACCGGTAATCAAGCAACCAGGAGATATTGTCACCGGGGGAACTCTTAACCAGTCAGGAGCTATTGCTATTCAAGCCACCCGTACAGGTGATGATACAACTTTAGCCCAAATCGTGGCCTTGGTGGAAGCCGCCCAAACTCGCAAAGCCCCAGTGCAAAAATTAGCAGATACGGTGGCTGGGTATTTTACCTACGGTGTATTAACAGCCTCCTGCTTAACATTTATATTTTGGTATTTTTTGGGAACTCACTTCTGGCCAGATGTCACCATGTCCGGTGGTATGGAAATGGCTCACAATATGGGACATAATTCCCCACATTTAGCCCCTCATACCCAGTATTCCTCATTATTAATTAGTTTAAAATTAGCGATCGCTGTGATGGTAGTTGCTTGTCCCTGTGCTTTAGGACTGGCTACTCCTACGGCTATTCTCGTAGGAACAGGTATGGGTGCAAAACGGGGACTATTGATCAAAGGTGGTGACGTTTTAGAAAAGGTCCACAAACTCGACACGGTAGTTTTTGATAAAACCGGAACTCTCACCACAGGTAAACCGACGGTGACAGATTGTCTAGTTATTGCTGAATCAACTTCACAATTATCCCTAATTCAACTGGCCGCAGCCGTGGAAAGCGGTACTTATCATCCCCTGGCCACAGCCATTCAACAGGAAGCCAAAGCCAGAGAGTTAATTATCCCCCATGCTGTAGACTTCCACACAGAACCAGGAATGGGCGTATCTGCTGTCGTTGAGGGAAAAAATGTCCTTTTAGGTAACTGGGAATGGTTTAATTACCACCAAATCAATATTCATGAAACAACACAACAACAAGCACATCAATTGGCTACAGAGGGCAAAACTGTAATTGGTGTGGCTGTAGATGGAATTTTAACGGGACTCATTGCTGTTAGTGATACCCTCAGACCAGATGCTAAAACCGCAGTAGATAAATTGCGACAAATGGGTTTGCGTGTTATGCTCCTCAGTGGTGATAGATTGGAAGTAGCCAAAGCGATCGCTAAACAACTAGGAATCACCAACGCTGATATTATGGCAGGTATCCCCCCAGCCCAAAAAGCTGCCACCATTCAACGTCTTCAGTCAGGAAATATCAAATCAGTCGTAGCGATGATTGGAGACGGCATCAATGACGCTCCAGCCTTATCACAGGCAGATGTGGGCATTGCTTTACATTCTGGTACAGATGTGGCCATGGAAACTGCCGAAATTATTTTAATGCGAAATTCCCTTACCGATGTTGTCCGAGCAATTCAGCTAAGTCGAGCCACTTTCAATACCATCCGTCAAAATTTATTTTGGGCTTTTGCTTATAATACGATAGGTATCCCCCTGGCTGCTGGGGTCTTATTACCTGGTTGGGGTTTTAATCTCGGTCCAGCCAGCGCCGCAGCATTAATGGCTTTTAGTTCTGTCAGTGTTGTGACTAATTCAATTTTATTGAGGAGGTTTGACCCAGCAGTATCGCATATTGATTTAATTAACTAGGTAATCAAGAATAAGCAAGATGAAAATAGCAATTAGTGGTGCAACAGGTTTTGTCGGTAGTCGGTTAGTAGCAAAACTACACGCAGAAGGTCATAGAATTTTGGTATTAACTCGAAATACTACCTTTGCCCAAAAGGTTTTCCCTCCCCAAGCGTTCCCTAACCTAGAAATTATTGCCTATACCCCTATTGTATCCGGTGCTTGGCAAGATACTATCGCAGGTTGTGATGGAGTGGTTAATTTGGCAGGAGAACCCATTGCTGAGGGACGCTGGACTCCAGAACGCAAGCAGGAAATTCTTAACACTCGCAAACTGGGGACACAGAAAATTGTCGAAGCTATTGCTAAAAGTCAACCTCAACCTAGTGTTTTAGTCAATACTTCAGCTATTGGTTACTACGGAACTAGTGAAACTGCTAGTTTTGATGAAGATAGCGCCAACGGTAAGGACTTTTTAGCCCAAGTCTGTCAAGAGTGGGAAGCGGAAGCTAGAAAGTTAAAAGATACCAATGTCCGCTTAGTAATTTTACGCTTTGGTATTATTTTGGGCAATGGTGGCGCTTTGGGAAAAATGATTACTCCTTTTAAACTTTTTGCTGGTGGACCTATTGGCACTGGTCAACAGTGGTTTTCTTGGATTCATTTAGATGATATCGTTAGTTTAATTATCCAAGCTTTAACTAAATCAACTATGGAAGGAGTATATAATGGTACTGCTCCTCAACCAGTCTCGATGAATGATTTAAGTACAACTATGGGTAAGGTCATGAATCGTCCTTCTTGGTTGCCTGTTCCTGGATTTGCTATAGAAGCTATATTAGGAGATGGAGCAAAGGTGGTTTTAGAAGGACAGCAGGTTTTACCAAAACGTACTTTAGAATCTGGTTTTGAGTATCAATATCCGAATTTACAATCCGCACTAACCCAAATTCTTAGCTAATACAGCACTTCCCGGTGTTATGAGGTACATATCCAAGAGTTTCACAATTTTGTACCTCATTAGTGCCATTTTGAAAAGGTTTCTCCGGTTGCAGATTTTCAAATTTTTCGTGAATCTTTTGAAAAATCTTTGGTATATTTTCAATTAAATTATGTTGATTTATTTGGTTTGGATGGTATTAATGATTCAATTTTGTACCTGATAAGAGCGGAAACCGCTGTAGATAATGCTGCAACTTTACCCCCAATTATTTTTAGATTGGAGTCTAGGAGAAGATTGGGTAAAAACCTGGGATACTCATTTACCAGGTTGGGAAGAAACACCGGGGAAAGTAAATATTCAGGTAATTTTGTGACTATTAATTTTGGCTTTGGTTTATGACATGATTGATGATGGTAAAATGCGTTATAAGGTTTCTTGATTATATTAGGAAGTGATCCAGAACAAACGTTTATCTATGTGTTGAAATCTGAAAACCCTAATGTTATTCTCAATTACTCATTATCAATTACTAATTCACTAATAGCAGCGAAGTAGACCTTAGACTTGACGGGGTCAGGAATCATTGTTTTGTCACCTGGTTGCCAATCAACAGGACAAACTTCGTCGGTATGGGACTGAACATACTGAATTGCTTGTAATGTTCGGAGGGTTTCATCTACACTGCGACCAAAGGCTAAATTATTGATAGTGGCGTGTTGAAGGATGCCATCTTTATCAATGATAAATAAACCGCGTAAAGCTATGCCGGCGGTGGGGTCAAGAACGTTGTAAGCGGCGCTAATTTCTTTTTTGATATCGGAAACTAGGGGATAATTTATGTCACCTACTCCACCAGATTTACGATCTGTTTGAATCCAAGCGAGATGAGAAAATTCACTATCTACAGAAATGCCCAATATCTCTGTATTTAGGTTACTGAATTCCTCATAGCGATCGCTAAATGCTGTAACTTCAGTGGGACAAACAAAGGTAAAATCTAGGGGGTAGAACAATAGCACAACATATCTACCGCGATAATCAGACAATCTAATTGACCTAAACTCTTGATCTACTACGGTGGTTGCTATAAAATCGGGGGACTGTTGACCAATACGCAGGCACCCCTCTGTTCCATAGGTGAGTGTCATTAACCTAATTCTCCTTCGTCTTCATATTTGTATTTATTTTTTAGCTGATGCATACTGGTTAGAGATAATTTACCCATTATCACAGGATTCAATTATATCTGTTAAAATCAAAATCAAAATCAAAATCAAAATACTGATTTTGCTATCAAACATTAAAGTCATTATATTCACTCATATCTTTTTTTGCTCACAAATTAGATTTGTGATATTCTAATTACGTCATAATATTTACTTAGCCGGAAACCTAAATCATGAGCGAGTTAATAAAAGCCGATCTTCGAGAACGCTTGGGTAACATTGACCAAATCCGTGATGTTCTCATTGGACCGCAGATGAGGGATTATAGTAATCGTCTAGAGCAATTAGAACGCAATTCAATATCACTTCAACAGGAGGTTAGGACTCGCTGTGAAGAGGTGCGTCAAACACTTTTAGCAGAGTTGCAAACTGCTATTGATAGCTGGGAAAAAAAAATTCGTGCCTTGATTTTAAAAGACGAGGAGGAAAAGTTTGATATTCGCCAGCAGATTGATGGTATCAATAAGCGTATTGCTAGTACAACCCAGGATTTACAAGAATCTATCACTACTGAATTAGACGAATTAGCAGAAAATGCTGATAAGCGTTTCAAGGCGATTCAGGCAAAGGATGAGGATGATAAATTTGAAATTCGTCAGCAGATTGACCTGTTGAGTAAGCGAATGATGGGTAACATTGAAGCCATAGATAAAACACTACACCAACAAACCACTACCCTACAAGAAAATCTACAAGAGACTCGCACTAAACTACAAGATGAAATTACGGATCTACGGAATCAGATTCTTGAGGAATTAGAACGCTACTGTTCTATGTTAAATCAAGAAAAGGTTTCCCGAGATGATATGGCAGAACTACTATTTGAGCTAGGATTAAGGCTTAAAGGTAGGGAATTTGTTCCTGAACTCCAACAAGTGGCTAATACAGCACCAGAAACCCAAACATTAGAGCAAACACTCTTAACTCCTCCCTCTGAAACTGTTGATGATTTAGAAGCAAAGATCGTTTTAGATGTTCCTCCCCCCCCGGCTAAATCACAATCCACCATTTCCCGTCGGGGTCGTACTGGTCGTCTTAAAGGGGTCTAAAATAAACCTTCTGGACTTTATTTTCTCATGTACGAGGATTTTCCAGGTCTGGCTAAATACTAAGGAAAAGGTGACAGAGTTTATCAGCAATTATCAATTCAAAAGGATTTGCCGATGTTTCAGCGATTACCTAGATTATTAAAAATGGTTAATTTCTCCGGGCTTGAGGCTTTTCAATCCATCAAATTTTGAATTGATAATTGCTGAGGACATATTAACGCTGAAAAATTACCTCTCCAGCCCTGATAAAGGGTTAAAAACAAACTAGAAAGCCATAGGGAACAGTAAATTGATAAACTGGTCACAGTTAGAGAAGATATGATTAATTCTCCTGTTGAACTTATCTTCTTGGGAAGTTATTATATATGAAAATAAGATGCGTCTCGGCAATGGCACAATAGCCTAGCCCGAAAAATAAAAAATAATTCAGAAGATAAAAATTTTGGGAGTTAACCAATTTTACCTTGAGTATTATTACTCCTCCTTCTCTAAGTAAATGATCCTGTGGGATATTAACTTCAATTACCAATTACCAATTACCTATGTCTTACGTATCACTTCTCAAAAACATACCAGAAGTATTCAGTCAACCAACGGGAATAGCCGCCATAGCCTCTCTTGGCCTCCACGGTGCTATTGCCTTAATCGTGCCATTAATGCCAGTTAATTCTAGTGCGTCTTCAAAGACTGACTCACCCAAAGCGGTGGGATTGATGGAATTGAGTGCCGTTGATCAAAGCCGATTACCACAACCCCCTCAAACATCACAATTAGCTTTACCGCAACCCCAGCTACCTCTACAGCAACAACTACCAGGTACTAGTTTGGGTAGCCCCTTAACCAACTATTCTCCTTTACAAAGACAATTATCTAATCAGCCAATATTCCCAGCTATTCCTAGCTCGTCAACCAACTATAATGTCTCTTACCTGCCTAGCAAATCTATTGAAAGATTGACTCCCAATAGTTCACAGAGGGACATGGGCAGCTTGTCACCCAGAAGTACATATACTCCCTATACCCCCTCACTCAATCAGGGAATCCCACAAACCGAATCTCTAATTGTTAATAGGTTGCCAAAAGTTCAACAAAGTACGGAAATACCTGGAGAGCCACTTAATAATCCATCTGCTGATAAGATTGATATTGGGGGTACAACAGCGGCAGGTATTTCACCTCCACAAACGATGGAATCAGAAAATAATCCGGTTAAAATTCCTCAAGGTGGGGAAAAACTAGCTTTAGTAGATAATTCTAGGGGACAATCATCGGAAATACCCACAAATCAGCTTGAATCGAAAGTTAAAAAAACTGAACAATTGCTGGCTAAACTAAATTCATACAACAATCTTAGACAAAATATTCGCCAAGAATATCCTAATATCAAAGAGAAAGGGGTAATTCATGAAACTATATCTATAGATACACCAGAGATGGAAGGTACAGTTATAGGTAGATTAGTTGTAGATTCAGATGGTAAGGTTTTAGATATTAAGTTCCAAGAAGGCACAGAATCGCCGAAGTTACAATCTAAGGCTCGAGAATTTTTCAGCGCTAATCCTCCCCAAGCTGATAAGCAACAAATTAGTTCTTATCCTTTCCGACTAAAGTTCCAAAATAATCTCAATGCTCCGGGAGTAAGTTCTAAAGGTCAACCTTCTGCAACTCCAAATAATATTGAAAAATTACCAGAATCAGAAATCAAACCTTCTGCAACTCCCAATACTACTCAAAAATTACCAGAATCNNAAATCAAACCTTCTGCAACTCCCAATACTACTCAAAAATTACCAGAATCAGAAATCAAACCTTCTGCAACTCCAAATACTACTCAAAAATTACCAGAATCAGAAATCAAACCTTCTGCAACTCCAAATACTACTCAAAAATTACCAGAATCGAAAATCAAATCTTCTGCTGCTACACCAACTGTAAATAATATTAATTCTGTAACTACACCAACACAAACTAGTGATGCTCGGTCTGTATCCAGTGAATCTAATCAAAAACTGATCCAATTCTTAAATCAAATTAAGAAAGAAGGAAAAAATCCTTAGTATTTAATCTCAGGAAATATGTCATTTTCTGAAGTTATACAGCGGTTTACACTCTTATGAGGTACAAAGTTGAATCATGAAACTCTTGTGGTGCGGGCATCTTGCCCGCTAGATATGTAACTCATAACACCGGGAAGTGCTGTAAGGTATGGCGAGAAAGAATGAAAGTATATTTAATGGATCTTCAATACTGTACTTGATGATCATGTGTCAGTTGTCAATTACCAAAGAAATATTATAAATGGATTGGATTACCCTCCTGAGTTCGCTACAGTCTGACTTTCTGCAAAGGTTCACATCTGGGTATTTACTTCATTGTGAAACAGAAGGTCAACATAGTGAATTAACTATTATTTCTGGTGATAGATTAAAAGCATTACGGAGATTTTGCTGGTTAATGGCGGAAAAATATAAACGCACTTCCCCAGTCCGTGATGTTTTTATTAATAATCTGAAAGGTAAATTAGGTGAGGAAGTTGTTAAAGAAAGGTTAGCTGATTTTATTACTGAAGTAGATTATGAAAAACGCTTTGGTGGTGATGGTAAAAGTGATTTTACTCTCACTGCTAATTCTCTAATTGGCGTTGAGGTTAAATCGCGTCACGGTAGTATTAATAGAGTTAGATGGTCAGTTAGTGCTGAAGAAGTCGAAAAAAATGCGGTAATTGTCTGTATTTTGATTCAAGAAGAAGTCAATGAAGCGCAATCTGCATACCACCTTTTTTTAGCTGGATTTCTTCCCACACAAATGATTAAATTGAAAACTGGAAAAATTTCCTTTGGGATTAATCAATTATTGTATGGTGGTGGATTATTGCCATATTTAGAACAATTTCAAATTTCCGCAAATTCTCGTAAATCAAACCTATCTCAGAGTCAATTAATTAAAACTCAATCTGCACCTGTTGATTTAACTATTTTTTATTTAGATATCGGTGATGAATATTTTCAAAAAGGGGAGTATGCAGCAGCAATTAATAGTTATAATCAAGCTTTGCAGTTTAATAATAGTGATGCTGATATTTATTATAAACTAGGTTTAGTTAATTATCAATTAGGTGAATATGACACAGCAATTATTAATTATAGTCAGGCAATAAATATTAATATTAATCATCCTCAAGCTTACAATCAAATGGGTTTGGCACATTATCAAAAAGGTAATTATCAAATAGCCATAGAAGCTTACACCCAAGCTATTATAATTAATCCCCATTTGGCTATTAATTATAAAAATCGCGCTGAGGTTCGTTCTCGTATTGGTGATAATCAAGGAGCAATCGAAGATTATCACCAGGCCATAAAGCTAAATCCTGATTATGCTACTACGCAAAAAGATAGACAAATATCTCGTTATTTATTAGATGATAAACAGCGATTAAAGCAAATAATTAATCTTGATATTGATGATGCTATTGGTTATAAAAATCGTGGACATGATCGGGCTGAATTAGGAGATTATGAAGGAGCAATTGCTGATTATACTCAAGCAACTCAAATTAATCCTGATGATATTGATGCTTATTATTATCGGGGTAATGCTCACTTTGATTTAGGGCAATATGAAGCAGCAATTACCGATTATACTCAGGTAGTTAAAATTAATTCTCACTATGTTAATGCTTATTATAACCGGGGAAATGCCTTGTTAGAGATTGCAGATAAACAGGCAGCAGTTGAGGATTTTCATAAAGCCGCAGATTTATATTGGCAAGAAGGAAAATTAGCAGAATATAAAGATACACAAGCGAGAATTATAGAATTAGAAATAGAAGCATCTTTAGATATTTTGAATTTTTAACTACAAGTTGGGTAGTTGGTAATTACTTCTTGTTCTCTGCTGACTTTATTAAAACTGGTTTCATGGTTAATTATTAAAATAGATATATTTATCCTTTTTGGAAAATACCATGCCACAGCGAATAATTATAGAAGTCAATAATTGGTTTAAACGAGATAGAATTGTCCGTAATTTAGAACTTTTCCAGGATATTATTGTTATCTCCCTTTGTGTAAGTCTATTTTGTGTAATGCTGATTCGCTTAGGAGATATGTTTTTATCATTTTTACGTCCATTAGATCTACGGCAAGTAACTTCTGATATTTTGTTTATTTTGATATTAGTAGAACTGTTTCGCTTATTAGTTGATTATCTACAAGAACGGAGTATATCCGTAGGTGCTGCGGTAGAAATTACCATTGTTTCGGCTTTACGAGAGGTAATTTTACGTGGTGTATTAGAAATTTCCCGCGACCAGCTTTTTGGACTTTCTCTATTTTTACTAGTTTTAGCAGGAATTTTTCTGGCTTTACCTTGGATGCCTCGTTTATTAGAACAGGTAAAAAGTGGTAAACATGATACAGTAGAACCAGAATTATAAGGCTATCAAATATATGCCTCAATTAACATCAAAACAATGGATTTTAATTCAACAGAGAATAACACCTTATCTATTTTTATTACCTGCCTTAATTATCTTAATTTTGACAGTTTTTTGGCCAGCGATTCAAGCCTTTTATCTCAGTTTTACCAGTTATGAGAATATAGGAGATCCTCCCCAATGGATTGGTTTTAAAAACTTTCTGCGTTTATCAAAAGACCCTGTTTTTTGGCAAACCTTACAAAACACATTTATTTATCTAATTGGGGTTGTGCCAATTTTAGTATTTTCACCCTTAGTTTTAGCCATTTTAGTCAATCAAAAATTGCGAGGAATGAATTGGTTTAGAACGGCATATTATACCCCAGTGGTAATTTCTATGGTAGTGGCAGGAATAGCCTGGAAATGGTTATACGCAGAAACCGGATTACTGAACCAAATCCTTAAAACCTTGGGAATTTTTCCTGACGGAATCCCCTGGTTAACCAGTCCAAATAAAATATTTGGAATTGTCCCTATTTCCCTTGCGAGTATTATGGCTGTAACTATTTGGAAAGGATTAGGTTACTATATGGTAATTTATTTAGCTGGATTACAAGCTATTTCTGCGGATATCTACGAAGCTGCTGCTATTGATGGTTCAGATAATATTCGCAAACATTGGGATATTACCCTACCATTAATGAAACCTTATTTGTCTTTAGTAGCTGTAATTTCTGCTATTTCTGCTACTAAAGTTTTTGAAGAAGTTTATATCATGACTCAAGGCGGACCACTCAATAGTTCTAAGACAATTGTTTATTATTTGTATGAACAAGCATTCGGTAATTTAGAAATTAGTTATGCTTGTACAATTGGTTTAGTGCTATTTTTGATGATCTTAATTTTATCAATGTTGCGGATTGGTTCAATAGGCAAAGTTGTCTAAAAAACCTCATGGAGCAGTAGTTAGTAGTAAAAGAAAAACAACTAACCACTGACTACTGACACCAGACTATTCTCTACCTGTAGGTAAACCTAACTTGTGATTGCTAGGATTAGGAGAAGACTCATTGTGAGTTATTTTCAACTTGGGTTTAGGACTACCTCCACCGCTACTACGTCTTTCCTCATTGCCCTTACCTTCCTTTGACCAAGAAGAACGACCACCGCGACCACCTCCAGAACTGCGTTCCCGTTCTCCACCATCACCGCGTTTGTTAATTCTTGGTTTGGGAGTTGGGCTTTCCTCAACGGGCAGGTCTACACCTGATAATAACCAAGCGGGACGGGTTTGATCGTAGGCGATTTGTAAAGCAGCCGCAGCGATCGCATGAGCATCATATTCCTCAATCATTTCGCTGATAATAGGCAAGAAGGAAGCTAACCGTTCACCAGTTAAAGCCTCGGCTACTTGTCCCCGTAACTTCTGGATATGTTGGGCTTCAATCTGCGCTTTAGTAGGAATAGATAGAATTTGCCAAGTTTGGCGGTTGTGACGTTCAAAAGCCTGTTGTTTGCGGCGTTCAAAGGATTGGACTAAGGAAATTGCTGTTCCTTCTTTTCCAGCCCGACCAGTCCGACCAATTCGGTGTACATAGGTTTCTACACTATCAGGTAAATCAAAGTTGATCACATGAGAAAGTTGATCAACATCTAAACCTCTAGCTGCAATATCAGTAGCTACTACCCAACGTACTTGACGGTTACGAAAACGGATTAATAGACGTTCCCGCGCTTGTTGGGACAAATCACCATGATATTCATCCACACTATGACCAGCAGATTGCAATTGACTGGTTAATTCTGCGGCTGTGCGTCGGGTACGAACAAAGATTAAAGCCGTTTCTGGATCTTCCATTTCCAAAATTGGTTGTAAAGCTTTAGCTTTTGTCCAATGACGGGGAATTATGTAAGCGACCTGATTGATTTTATTCGGTGCGGCTTTAGGTTGTTCAACGGTGACAGTCACCGGTGAATTCAAAAATTTATTTACCAACATCCGAATTGACGGTGGCATTGTAGCTGAGAATAAGGCTGTTTGGCGTTCTTCTGGGGCTTGAGAAAGAATTCTTTCTACATCGTCAATGAAGCCCATACTTAACATTTCATCAGCTTCATCTAAAACAAACCATCTAACCTGGTCTAAGTTCAAGTTACCACGATCCAGTAGATCTATTACCCGTCCTGGTGTACCCACGACGATTTGCGCCCCACGTCTGAGTTGCATAATTTGTCGGTCAATTGATTGACCACCATAAATAGCCGCCGCTTTCAAGTAACTATTACCAATAAATTGGGAAATAGCCGCATGAACTTGAATTGCTAACTCACGAGTTGGGGTTAAAACTATTGCTTGTACAGCTTTTAAATTAGGATCTAGCCTTTCTAAAATTGGTAGAGAAAAAGCTGCGGTTTTACCCGTTCCTGTTTGGGACTGACCAACTACATCTCGACCATTTAATAGTTGAGGAATTGCCTGGGTTTGAATATTTGTAGGTGCAGAAAAACCCATGTTTTCTAACAGTTCAGCCCGTTCTTGGGAAATGCCTAATTCTTGAAATGATAAATTCATTAACGCTCCTAGATTTTATTGTGAATTTTGGACTTGTCAGCCGATACTTATTTGTAAATTAAGTCTTATGCAAGAGTAGATAAGAGATGGGAATGAAACTTCAACTATTGACAACTTGACCATAAAGGTCATAGGCATCGGCACTTGCAATCGCTACTTTAACGATAGTTCCTAGCCTAGCCTCTCCTTTAACATAGACTTGACCATCAATCTCCGGGGAAAACCTCCCAGAACGACCGATTAATTCTCCCCCGGAAGAAATTGAACCCGGATTTTCTTGCTCAATCAGGACATCAACTATTTTGCCGACTTCCTGTTGATTTTTCTGGAAAGAAATTGGCTGTTGTAATTCCATCAGTTGATTACGGCGGTTCGTCATCACTTCTGCGGGAATTTGATTAGGTAGATTGTAGGCAGGAGTTTCTTCTTCTGGTGAGAAGGTAAAAACACCAACATGATCAAATTTATGTCGTTGGGTAAACTCTAATAAATGTTGAAAATGCTCCTGGGTTTCTCCTGGAAAACCAACTATAAATGTGGTTCTGATCACTGCTGATGGTAAGGCAATTTTCAGCCGTTCCATAATTCCATCATTTATTTGTCCTTGCCAAGGACGATTCATAGCCCGGAGAATTTCTGGGTGAGAATGTTGCAAAGGCAAATCCAAATATGGTAAAACATTCGGGGTTTCTTGGATAGCGGTAATCACCTCTGGTGTTAACCCGGTGGGATAGGCGTAGTGCATCCTAATCCAAGGTACATCTACCTTTCCTAAAGCTCGCAGCAACTCGGCTAATTTTGGTTTGCCGTAAATATCTAGTCCGTAATTGGTGGTGATTTGGGAAATGAGAATTATTTCTTTAACACCTTGATTTACCAGTTCTTGGGCTTCGGTAACTATTGATTCAATAGTACGCGATCGCTGGTTTCCTCGCAAATGGGGAATAATACAAAATGCACACCGATAATCACAGCCTTCCGCTACTCGCAGGTAAGCTACGCCTTCTGTTGTTGTCCGATAACGTGGTGTGGTTTCATCGGCAATATAAGTGGGTTCGGCAGTAATTTCTTTAACTCTCTCTCCCTGTTCTACCCGCTCAATGACATCAACGATTTTGTGATAATCGCCCGTCCCTACCACCGCTACGGCTTCTGGCAATTCTTCCAATAATTGTTCTTGAAAATGCTGTGCCATGCAGCCAGTAATTACGATTTTTTTATTTGCTTCTGCCAGTTCTACTAGGGTTTTTACTGATTCCTGTCGAGCCGCTTCGATAAAACTACAGGTATTAACAATTACGTAATCTGCTAATTCTTCGTTACTATCTACACCATAACCTGCATTTACTAGCAGTCCTAGCATATGTTCTGTATCAATTCGATTTTTCTCGCAGCCCAGGTGAGAAATGGCAATTGTTGGCTTTTCACCCATATTTTCAATAAATCTTCCGTTTTTCCTTGTTAATTAACATTCAAGCATTGGTTTAGGAATAAACACAGGAGACTACAGGTAAATAAATTTACAAGGATTTAGTGTCGTCCTTTATCCTTGATCAATAAATCACTTAGTGAATTACGCTGTAATTCCTACTCAACTACCCGCTACTAATTACCGGACTTAACCTATATAACTAGCAACTTTAACTAGTAAAAGCCAAATTGAGACCTTTATCCATCATGTTGACAGGGGTCATCTGATGATACTCCTACTAATTTGTTTCCCAAGGTCATCTTAAGTGTCTTTGGGTAAGTCTGACACTCGTAATATTTTCAACAATTCGCTTAATGGTATTTTTCATTACCCTAGCGTGGGCGTTGTTAATTTACCCATTGGGAAGCCGACCAAGAGGTCTGTTTTGAGAAGCCGCTACCCAACTGGGGAAATCGCATTGGCGACTACGCCTATCAAGCAGTAATGCTACTCCGACATTCATAAATAAATGGCGGGAAGCTGCCTTGCATCTTGTGAGTGGCAAACTCCTCTTGTCATCAGGTTTGATCTTAACATATCTTATGGAAGGTTTACAGCTAATTTCCATCTTCAGGAGGAGGTAGCAAGCTGACGAAAAAAAACCCGCCTCTAATCTAAACTCCCAGATCACTTGTGGTCAAGGGTTATGGAGTTTAAAGTGTGAGATATATTGGAGAATATATTTCTGGAATATATTTCTTTCTTCTGGATCTAACATCTCTAGTTTACATCTAATTCAAACTGTTGATGGTTCTTAATCTAGTTGAGGCTGGTTATGGGTAATGGTGAAATTACAATCTCTTTCCTATAGACTGTTCCCTAACTAGCGACTTAAACATTAGTATAAAAAGGCAGAAGGCTGTAATGTCCAGAGAATCTACATTTTTTGTGGTTCTCACTGTCTAGTTATTCGTGCCATTTGAGGCCCCCTTGTCTGGAAAGTGGGGATAGGCAAGCAATCCAGACTGTGCCAAGTAAATTAAAGACGTGGATCTACATCAGTTATTTAAAACCCGAACTCCAATTATTGGCGTGTTGCATCTGCTACCGCTTCCTACTTCAGCCCGTTGGGGGGGTAGTCTGAAAGCGGTGATTGACCGCGCCGAACAAGAAGCCACAGCCCTTGCCAGTGGAGGGGTAGATGGGATCATCGTTGAGAATTTTTTCGATGCCCCATTTACTAAAAATCAAGTTGACCCCGCAGTTGTGAGTGCCATGACGATGGTTGTTCAACGGGTCCAGAATTTAGTTACTGTGCCTGTGGGGTTAAATGTGTTACGTAATGATGGCAGAAGTGCGATCGCTATTGCTAGTTGTGTTAAGGCGCAATTTATCCGAATTAATGTTCTTACAGGTGTAATGGCAACTGACCAAGGATTAATTGAAGGGGAAGCCCATCAATTATTGCGGTATCGTCGGGAATTAGGATCTGATGTGAAAATTTTTGCTGATGTTTTGGTAAAACACGCCCGTCCGTTGAGTGATCCTAATCTGACGGTTGCAGTAAAAGATACTATTGAAAGAGGTTTGGCTGATGCGGTAATTTTATCTGGGTGGGCTACGGGTAATCCCCCTGACCAAGAAGATTTAGAACTAGCTAGTGCTGCGGCTGCTGGTACTCCTGTTTTTATTGGTAGTGGTGCAAGTTGGGAAAATATTGGCACTCTCCTACAAGCCGCAAACGGGGTGATTGTTTCTAGTTCTCTCAAACGTCATGGTCAAATTCAGCAACCCATAGACCCTATTCGCGTCAGTCAATTTGTAGAAGCAGCCCGCAGACCTCTATTGTCTGAACTATGATGCTTTTGATTTTCGTGATTTAGATGATGCGAAAGTTCCTTAACTAATCACCAATCACCAATNACCAATTACCAATCACCAATCACCAATCACCAATCACCAATATTATGATTCGTCGTCGTTCTACTCCTGGGATTCANAAATGGTCACGTCCGGCGATAGTAGCGATCGCTGGATTTGGTATCCTGAATACAGGTTATCTCACTTTTGAGAAGCTGACCGGTAGCACTCCGGTTTGTACCACACCAGAAAATGTGAAAGGATGTGTAGATGTCCTTTCTAGTCCTTGGGCTACGGTTTTAGGTCAACCATTACCCTTGTTCGGTTTATTGGCATACATTAGTATGTTCATATTCGCTTTAGCTCCTTTGGCTTTGAATTCTGGGGGAAATCACAAAAATCAGAAACAACTAGAAAATGTGACTTGGTGGTTGCTGTTTATAGGAGCGATCGCTATGTCTGTTTTTAGTGGATACCTAATGTATGTACTAGCATTTCAACTCAAAGCTATTTGTCTTTACTGTATTGCTTCTGCTTTATTTGCATTAATCATGTTAGTGTTAACTGTCATGGGTAGAGATTGGGAAGATATCGGACAAATGTTATTTACAGCTTTGATTGTAGCAATAGTGACGCTAATTGGCACTTTAGGGGTTTATTCTCAAGTCAATTCATCAAGTAATATTACGGAATCAACTGATGGTAAACCTACAGCAATTACCTTTACGCCCAAAGAACAACCAAATCCCGAATTTGGCTGGGAAATTACCACTAAATCTGGTGCAGCAGAAATAGCCCTAGCTGAACATCTTGTCAAATCTGGTGCTAAGGAATATGTAGCCTATTGGTGTCCCCACTGTCACGAACAAAAGCTACTTTTTGGTAAAGAGGCTTATCAAATCATTAATGATAATTCTAAGGTAGAGTGCGCTGACGATAGTCCTAATGGTAAACCAGAATTATGTAAAGCTGCAAAAATTGAAAGTTTCCCAACTTGGGTTATTAATGGTAAAAGCTATAGCGGAGTTCAAAACCTAGAAGAACTAGGAAAAATCACAGGT
>B570J14230_10000203_pt1 | contig 22331 bp, 24 predicted proteins | sample LakMenepilimnion_3_FD_14230 | JGI IMG/M metagenome (IMG submission 14230) | reverse complement strand
GCCGAAACTTCGGCGGGTTTTTTGCTTTCTAATTATTACTAGTGCCAGACAGATTAATGCGAATGTCCACCAGGTCCATGTGAGTGACCATGTCCGCCCGCAGCTTCTGGTGCTTCATCGGCTGGACGCTCATAAACAACTGCTTCAGTTGTAATAAACATCGCCGCGATTGATGCAGCATTTGCAAGAGCTGAACGAGTTACCTTAACTGGATCGATAACACCGTCTTTAGCTAAGTCGCCATAAACATCAGTTGCTGCGTTGAAACCTTCATTGGCTTTCATCGCGCGAACCTTTGCAACAACAACATAACCTTCAAGACCAGCGTTTTCGGCAATCCAACGAAGTGGTTCGTCGCATGCCTTGCGAACTAAACGAACACCAACGGCCTTATCGCCTTCGAAGCCAAGATCGCCTTCGAGAGCATCAGCTGCATGTACTAGAGCTGCGCCACCACCAACAACAATGCCTTCTTCAACTGCGGCACGTGTTGCAGAGATTGCATCTTCTAGACGGTGCTTCTTCTCTTTAAGTTCAACTTCAGTGTGTGCGCCAACTTTGATTACGCAAACGCCACCAGCGAGTTTTGCAACGCGCTCTTGTAGCTTTTCACGATCCCAGTCAGAGTCAGTGTTTTCAATCTCTTTGCGAATCTCGGAAACGCGAGAGGCAACTACTGCCTTGTCGCCAGCACCATCGACGATAGTGGTTGCATCTTTTGAGATAACAACGCGACGTGCGCGACCAAGAGACTCCAGGCCAATTTGATCTAGCTTCATGCCAACTTCGGCAGAGATAACTTCGCCGCCGGTAAGAATTGCGATGTCTTGCATCATTGCCTTACGACGATCTCCGAAGCCCGGTGCCTTAACTGCAGCTGAGGCGAATACGCCACGCATACGGTTAACAACCAGCGTAGAAAGCGCTTCGCCTTCAACATCTTCGGCAATGATTAATAGTGGCTTTGAAGTCTGGGCAACTTTTTCCAGGATTGGCAACAACTCAGCTAGCGCTGAAATCTTGCCGCCTGAGATCAAAACGTAAGCATCCTCAAGGATTGCTTCCATGCGATCTTGATCAGTTACGAAATAAGGCGAGATATAACCCTTATCGAATTGCATGCCCTCAGTGAACTCAAGTTCAAGCCCAGTTGTTGATGCTTCTTCGACAGTGATTACGCCATCTTTGCCAACTTTATCCATCGCTTCAGCAATCAAGTCACCAATGTTGCGATCTTGCGCAGAGATAGTTGCGACGTCAGCAATCTGTGCCTTGTCTTTTACTACTGTGGCATTGGCCTTTAGGGCAGCTGAAATTGCGGCAACTGCGGCTTCGATACCAACTTTAATATCCATTGGTTGTGCGCCAGCGGCTAAGTTACGAAGACCCTCTTTAACCATTGCTTGGGCAAGCACTGTTGCAGTTGTTGTTCCGTCACCAGCTACATCGTTGGTCTTGGTAGCAACTTCTTTAACTAGTTGAGCACCCATGTTTTCAACTGGATCAGAGAGTTCAATCTCTTTGGCAATTGTTACACCATCGTTTGTGATGGTTGGGGCACCAAAAGTTTTTGAGATAACCACGTTGCGACCCTTAGGTCCAAGCGTTACCTTGACGGTGTCAGCCAGAATGTTTACACCGCGCTCCATGGCGCGACGGGCTTGCTCGTCAAACTGTAAAGATTTGCCGGCCATTAGTTCTTCTCAATTACAGCAAGAATGTCGCGAGCAGATAGCACTAAATATTCTTCAGCGTTGTACTTAACTTCAGTTCCGCCGTACTTGCTGTACAGAACAACGTCGCCAACTTTGACATCCATTGGAACGCGAACGCCATCATCAAAGCGACCTGGGCCAACTGCAACAACGGTGCCTTCCTGAGGCTTCTCTTTTGCAGTATCTGGAATTACGAGACCTGATGCGGTAGTTGTCTCGGCTTCATTAGCTTTAACTACGATGCGGTCTTCAAGTGGCTTAATGGTTACGGCCATGATTAGAGCTCCTTTTAAAATCGATTTCACTAGAGCCTGCAATTAGCAGACTCGGGTCTTGAGTGCTAACGCCAAGCCTATGCTGGGCTATTCCCGCGATCAAATCGAAAGCTGCCCTAAATCAAAGCCTGGAATCAGATGGAAACCTGGGTAACCGGCAGGCTTGATTGAGCGTCAAAAGCGACCGGGCTGGCAGATCTGCCTGCGCTAACCATAAGTGAGCCCAGGGCAGCAACCATGGCCCCGTTATCGGTGCACAGGCCAGGGCTGGGGATTCGCAGGGTTATGCCCTGGGCTTGGCAGCGCTCAGTTGCAACCTGACGCAAGCGCGAATTAGCCGCCACCCCGCCGGCAATGACTAATGAATTGATGCCGGTTTTCTTAGCTGCCGCAATTGCCTTGAGCAGTAAGACATCGACGATTGCTTCCTGGAAAGAGGCCGCAACATCGCCTTTGGCATAAGTCGGAGTCGCTTCGAGATATCTAGCAACTGCAGTTTTTAGCCCGGAGAAGGAGAACTCGAAAGGTCTGGTTTCCCAATCTTTCGTTGTAGTTAAGCCACGTGGAAATTCAATTGCCGTTGGGCTACCAGTTTTAGCTATGCGATCTATTGCTGGACCGCCAGGAAAACCGAGGTCCATGATTCGGGCAATCTTGTCGAACGCTTCGCCAGCAGCGTCGTCCATCGTTTCGCCAAGTTTAATTATTTCGCCCGTGATGTCATTAACTTGCAATAACGATGAATGTCCACCACTAACTAACAATGCAATAGTTGGTTCAGTCGGTAGGTCGTGAGTTAAATAATCAACACTCACGTGTGCAGCTAAATGATTCACGCCATAGATTGGTTTATCAATTGCCAGTGCCAAGCCGGTAGCGGCTGAAGTTCCGACAAGAAGTGCTCCAACCAAGCCAGGGCCGGCAGTGACTGCAACTGCATCTAAATCGCTGAGTGAAATTTTCGCTTGCGCAATTGCTTCTTTCAGCGCCGGTTGCATAGCCTCCAGATGCGCACGTGATGCGACCTCAGGTACTACTCCCCCGAAACGTGCATGTTCCTCAACACTTGAAGCAATTACATTGGCCAATAATTTGCGGCCGCGCACAATACCGATCGCGGTTTCATCGCAAGACGTTTCGATTCCCAGAACTAAAGCTTCACTCATTTGAGTTCCTTGCGCATGACTAAAGCATCAACACCGAGTCCGTAATAATTTGCACGAGTTGAAATTTCTTCGTAGTCGGCTAATTGATATAGTCGAATAGCACTTTCGTTTTTCGTATCAACTTCAAGAATTACTTCAGTTGCACCTTTAACTTTCGTCCAATTTTCTAGATAGGCCAACATAAATTGAGCAATGCCTTGGCCTCTAAAGTCAGGCAAAACCGCGATGGTAAGCAGGTCTGCTGGCACCCCAGGGGCCACAACCATAATGCCCGCATAGCCAATAACCGCCCCATCTTTTATCGCCAAAGTGAACTCTCGACTACTGCCAATGCCAGCAATCTCTTCCTTGAACTGCGCTTGCGACCATGGGTAATCCGGAAACAAGGTGCGCTCCAACGAAGTTAGCACTGGCAGATCAAGTGCTGTTGGTTGGCGATAAGTAATCATTTGCGATCCGCCGTAGCTACTGCATCTGGGCGACGCAAATAAACTGGTTCGCTGAACTCTTCAGTCAGCGAAGTGAAAAATTGTGGATCTGGAAATAAGTCACTTATAACTTTAATTCCGCGGGCGGCAACTACTGCTGGTAAATCAACCGCTGGGCCTTCAACTCGAATCCCATTTGTATAACGAGCCCAATAAACTTCTTTACGCCGAGCATCGATTGCCACAATAAAATCTGGCTCACTAACCTGAGCTGCTATCGCATCGAGTGAACAGAAACCACGCACCGGGATCTCTCGTGCCCAAGCAAAAGTTTGGGCAAAAGTAATCCCAACTCGTAGGCCCGTATAAGGCCCTGGTCCCATGCCAACTAATACTTCGGTAATTTCCTGGTTTTTTATTGCAGCTTGCACTAACTCAGGTAACGCTGGCCCGTGAGACATAGCTCCGTCACGAGAGTCATTGAAAACAACTTTTCCGTTTTCAATTACTACTACCGATGTTCGTGTAGCTGCAGTGTCAATCGCTAAAATGCTCACAACGAGAACTCCGACCAACGTGCACCGATACCCGCGGCGATAACCTGTCGCACTTCTTCGCTTCGATCAATATTTATTTCTAGCCGCTCATCAGATAATCGGGCAGCTTCAGCGCCACCCCACTCAACGACAGTTACTGAATCAGATATGGCCGAGTCAAGATCTAAATCATCTAGATACAAATTTGCTTGGCCGTCGATAAGCAATCTATAGGCATCGACATGAATCAGCGGCAGCGAACCGTGGTGCACTCGCGAGATGACAAAAGTTGGTGAAGTTATTCCGCTGATGCCTAAAGCGCTACCGATGCCCTGGGTTAAAAGGGTTTTACCTGCACCAAGTGGGCCATTAATAAGGATTAGATCGCCAGCCATGAGAGTTCCCCCAAGTTTTGCCCCTAAGGCAAACATCTCATCAGGAGTTGCAATTGCGATCACTGGGAAAGATTAGCGAGTAAAAAAGAATCAGGGCCCGAGTTGCCTCGGGCCCTGATTTACTTAATTAAGCAGTTACCAGATGTACTTCAAATCAGCTGGACGGTAATCCAGATCTGGATTCAAGTACGGTGCCTTGTTGATGATCTGAAGAAGGTAACCAGGGTTACCAACATGTCCAGTATTTGCAGCATGAGCCAAAATCTTGACCCAGGCCATCATCTGCTTCAAGGTGAAGTTCTGATGTCCAACACCTGAAGGTGATGGTTCGCCGCTTAGATTTGGTAGACCTTGTGGCGTGTAGACCGTGTAAGTCTCAGGTGTCATCGCATAAAGCGCGGCAACATTCCAGACTGGCTTGGTCTTGCGAACTTCTGCACGAGCAGCACTGCCAGTAGTTGCAGCTAACTTGGCTTCATATTCAGCCATGCGAGCATCATAAACTGCACGAGCCTTATCAATATAGAGTGAGCTGTTACCAGCAAAAACCAAGCGATCTGCTTCATTTGAAAGCAGTACAACTGGCTTAGTGGTATCAAACTTGCTCTTATCGAGATTCTTTAACTTCTCTACAGCTGCAGGATCGCCCTTAACACGAGGTGCCATTGAAAGTACACCTAGCATTCCGTTGATTCCATCATCTCCAGATAGACCTAAGTTATAACGACCAGCATCGGCTGGATCTAGCAAGCTAAACCAGTCGGTCTTGGTATTGTCATAGAAACCAGGGCCAGTAATTTCGGATACTGCTTGACCACCGAAAGTTCCGGTTGCAATTGCTTCGCCGAAGTTTTCTAGGATTGCAACTGTCGCGTTAATGCTCTGTTCAGGAATAACAGCACTTGTTGTGATTCCATCCATGTGTGCACTCTTTGCTGGCAAACCAGCTAGAAGACCAGTTAGCAATAGCGCTGAACGTTGTGGAATACCTGAACCCTTTAGCGCAGCTGGATATTCAAGTCCTGGTGCGCCAAGGTTGGCACCCCAAGCCTGAAGAAGAGCAACAACTTTGCCGAATTCCTGAGCAGCTAAGCCGAAGCCCTGCGGACCTTTAACGCCCATTGCTGCGCAACCCTTAATGGTTGGATCAGCAAAAACGCTCAAGATATAGAACATGTCGCAAAGTGATTGAACTTCTTGACCGATTGATGGAGTAACACCAGCCATGATGCCAACAGCATCGGCATAAGTTGGGTACTTCTCAATAAATGGCGTAAGAATCGCACCAGCTAATGAAGATCCGTAAACTACGCCCTTTTTCACGGTGTAGTTAGCTTTAACGACATCGATTAGCTCCTTGAGCATTTCAACGCCAGCGGCTGCATCCCAGCCACGTAGACCGCCAGGTGAGACACGATCGTAAGTTGCTAAGCCATAACCAGATAGCAACATTTGCTTTTCAGGAACATTGCTTGGAGTTAACTCCTCAACGCCCTTAGGGACAGTCACTACGCCGGCAAGTGGATATGTGAAACGAACTCCGTGGTTCCAGTAGAAGAAAGTTCCGTTGTACTTTGCGGGAACTTTAATCAAGTAGCCAGCGCCATTACTTAGCTTGCCCGTACATGTCTCAAGACCTTTTGAATCTGTTGTACATGTTGGCGCAGCTGCGTTTGCGCTAGGCGCGATCGCAATGGCTGTAGTCGAGAGAAGTGCTGCTGCACCAAGTGCGGCAATTAACTTGCGCATAGAAATAGTTTTCATTTTTACCTACTAGTTCTTTGGTAGAGCATCAGCAGCAATTGCTGGACGCTTGTAGTTGGAAACTGTTACTGGACCACTTCCAGAATCAGTTGAGTACACAACGCGAGTTCCGCCAATTGGCTGTAGAACTGTTGCTGCGTCGTATGCACCAATCCAGAAACCATTAAAAGCTTCGTGAGTGGTTGCTGAATATTGCAGAGGTGAGAAAGCGGCGCTTTCAATCTTGCTGCCATTTGACTCCATGAAGTCAATGAAGCAGACGCGAGATAAAGTGCCCTTCTTGGCATTTGCTTGACAGGTCTTGTTGTTCTTAGCTGAGAACACGGTCTTGGCGTTCAAAGTTCCCATAAGTGCACCAACTGTCATGTAGCCAATATTCATGCCTTGTAGAACGTTGTTATCCCAACGCTTATCAGCACCCTTATTGAACTCATCGTTGATCTTCTTAAATGCAGCGATATATTCATCGCTGCTATCACCTGGAGCTGGAGCATGTGAAGCAGTGATCATGCCGTTTAGAAGAGCAGCGCTTGCTGCTGGAGCGATTCCTCTTGAGCCAGCAATTGTTTGAATCGTTGTGGCATCTGCGCCAACGCTAATTACTACCCACTTTTCTGGCTTGTAACCTAAAGCGCTTGCAGTTAGAAGAGACACTGCAGTTGCTGAAGAAACGGCCGCAATAATTGCGATTTCAACTCCGTTTGCCTTTAGCTGCGCAATCTGGCTACCTAGACCCGGGCTTGATTGAGTGCCTGAGATAAAGCTAGCTTCGGTCTTCTTCTTCTCAAAAGTTAAACCAGCTTCGTTGAAACCCTTAAGTGCATTTCGGCCGAAGTCATCAGTCTGGTACAAAATACCAATCTTCTTATCGGCAAACTTCTCTTTCAGATACTTACCCATGATCTTCGCTTCAGTTACATATGTACCAAGAGCTGCGAAAGTTGTTGGGTAGGTAGCTGGCTTGTAGAACTCGGTGTATCCGGTATTTAGAAATACATCAGGAATCTTGCGACGATTAATGTCCTTGATTACCGCGATGTGTGTCTGTGTTCCGACACTTCCAACGAATGAAAAGATTTTTTCCTTATTAATAAGTGATGAAGCCGTAGATATAGTTAGACCTGCTTTGTAAGCATCATCTTTAACCTCTAGGCGAATTTTCTTTCCGCCAATGCCGCCCTTTGAATTTACATAATCAAAGTAACCACGCATTGCGTCATCAATTTTGTTGTAGCCAGGGCTGGCTGGGCCAGTTTGAGGAAGCTGCATACCGAGGACAATGTCGGATGACCCGGTTACATCGCCTACGGCTGCATTTGCCGGAATTTCGGCAAGTGTCATTGATCCCGCGATAAGCACAGCGGTTAGGCCGACTAGCTTCTTGCGAGATAGAGATGCACGTATATTCACTGCGTTCACTCTTTCTATTTCGTTAAACCGCTATGAAGCACTTGTGCTTCATAGTCGGAAACTGGATCTGAGGTGATCCAGAACACGCTCAAAGTATCAGAGGGTTAACGGAAAGTGAATGAACTCGCACGCCAATCTGGCAATCGTTATTCGGCCGTTATTCGAGCAAACTACTTGTGGCGTGGCTTATGGTGATGCAGCGCTCCAGCGATACCAGCAGGGTTTAAGACAACTGTCAGAATCAGCAAAATCCCAGAAACCATGGCTGGCAGGTAGTCGCCGATTTGGGGGGCTAGTTCCCAGCTACCAGTAATTTTATCGATTAGATCTGGCAGGAAGACAACTAGTGCAGCGCCAAAAAAGGCACCCATGATGCTTCGCAAACCACCGAGAATAGCGCCGGTTAACAGCGCAAGTGAAAGTGAAACTGGATAAACGCTTGGTCCCACAATTCCACGCAAGCCATACATCGCACCAGCTAAGCCAGCGAACCCGGAAGCAATTACAAAAGTAAATATTTTAATTCGCTGCACATTGATTCCGGCAAGGGAGGCAGCAATTTCATGATCTCGAACTGCGCGCCAACTACGACCGGTACGCGATTTTAAAATATTTAAAGCTAAGAAAAGTGCGATTGTGGCAAAGGGCAGTACTGCAAACAATTGCCATTGCTCATATCCAATTTCACCAATCGCACCGGACAACCACTCTGGCGGGTTTCCATAATCAACACTAAGGCCAACATCGCCACCGAAGACCGATTCAAATCGGGTAGCCAGAGATGGAATTGCAAGTGCGATCACCAAAGTTGTGCCAGCTAAATACGGGCCAGATAAACGTGCGGCGGTAATTCCTAAAATCCAGCCAGCAAATAATGAAACCAGGGCTGCGACGATGATTGACTGCCAATAAGTCAAACCTAAATTCAAGACAACTAAGGCGCAGGTATAACCACCAACTGCCATGAGTGCGCCTTGGCCAAGTGAAATTTGACCAGAGAGTCCGGTCAAGAAGGTGATTGATAAAATTCCCACAAAATAAATCAGCACCACGGAAAGTTGACCCTGGTTATAGGGATCAAAGACTTTTCCTAAGTAAAAAATTAGCGCAAAGAAGATAAGTGCTTTAATCGCATTGCCTTTTTGGAAGTGCTTAAACACGGCGCACCTCTTTGCTGCCAAGAATTCCTTGTGGCCGCACCAATAAAACAATCAAAAGAATCGCCAAGATCGCCAGGAAAATATCGGAAGGTGAGCTGTATACATTAACAAATGAGATAACTAGACCCAGAATAAAGCCACCCAGAACTCCACCGGGCAGGCTATCTAGGCCGCCTATAACTGTTGCCGTGAAGCCAATAATCAAAATTAAATCAAGGGTATTTGGTGACAAGTTCGCACTCGGTGTTACCAGTAATCCAGCAAGAGAGGAGGCAGCACCTGACATTGCCCAACTTAGTGTGCGCACTGAACTGGTACGAATTCCACTGAGTCGCGCCACTTCAGCATTTAGCGCACTCGCGCGCATTGCCAAACCCATACCTGTTTTCTGAAAGAAGATTGTCGTAATTATCAAAGTTACTAACACGATGCCGATTACAAATAAATCGAATGCGGTGAACGGCATAACGGTTCCGCCAATAGAAAGACCCAAGGTACTAACTGGTGCTGGGAAACCACGTTCTTCGGCCACCCAGATCATGCCAGCTGCTGCTTGCAGAATTCCTAAAATTCCAAGAGATGCAATTACCGGAACTGTTCCGCGCATCGCCGGGCTAGCTAACATTGCTGAAGTTCGCTTTCCAGATAAAGGTCGCATCACCAGTAAATCAACGGCAACTCCGAGCACGGTACCCACAGCTAGGGCCGCGAAGAAAGCCACCCAATATGAGTAGCCATTCATAATCATGGTTGATGCCACATAAGTGCTAAACATGGCCTGACCCATTTGGGCAAAGTTAACAACGCCAGCACCACGCCAAACTAAAACTAAACCGAGGGCAACTAGAGCGTAAATTGAACCGCTAGCTGTTCCGGCGAAAACTGCTGATAAGAATTGTTCCATCGCGTTTGCCCCCTAATATCCCAAGTAAGCAGCACGCAACGAGGCATCTGCTTTTAATTCGGCGGCCGGTAAATTAGCAACAACTTTTCCAAGTGAAAGCAGAACTCCATAATCAGCAACTGCAAGTGCGGTGTTGGCATTTTGTTCAACTAGCAAAACAGTCAAGCCACTCTTACGGCAAAGATCATTTACTGTTTGAATAATTTGCTCAACGACAAGTGGCGCTAAGCCAAGTGATGGCTCATCAAGTAAGAGCAGCTTTGGTCGCGAAACTAGAGCACGACTAATCGCTAACATCTGACGTTCGCCGCCTGAAAGCGTTCCAGCCAACTGCTTGCTGCGTTCAGCTAGGCGCGGAAATAACTCGTAAACCTCTTCAATAGCAAGGTTTACATCGCTGCGGTGGTTTCTGCGGCGAAAGAGTGAACCCATCTCAATGTTTTCAGCAACTGTTAATTGTGAAATAACCGCGTGGCCCTCGGGTACATGGGCGATGCCAGATCGCACAATAGATTCTGGCGCTTTACCAATCAACGATTTATCTGCCCAACTAATCTGACCACTCTTAGCGCGCTCGAGTCCAGAAATTGTTCGCAATAGTGTGCTCTTGCCCGCACCATTAGCGCCAATAACGGTAGTTATCTTTCCTTCGGCGGCAGTAAATGAAACCCCATCGAGGGCACGAACCGCACCATACTCGGTAACTAAATTTTCAACCCTAAGCATGTGGTCCGCCGATTTCTTGGCCATCAACATTTGTGCCGAGATAGGCCGCAACAACAGCTGGGTCGCGCTTTACGGTATTGAAATCTCCGCTGGCAATAACTTTGCCAAAGTTAAGAACATAAACTTCATCTGAAATTGCACTTACGAAATCAACATGATGCTCGACAATTAAAATTGCGCAGCGGCGCTTTAGTTGCTTAATCAATACTGCTAATTGGTCAATCTCATCTTGGCCAAGACCAGCAGCGGGTTCATCAAGTAGAAGTAGTTTTGGTTTCATTACCAAAGCTCGGGCAATTGCCACTCGCTTGGAATCTGGATATGTAAGTTCGGTTGGTTCTAAGAATGCAGTATGCGCAGCCCCAGCCCAAGCCAAGGCTTCGTGCGCGCTTTCTTCTAGATGCTTTTCAAACTTTGGCGAGAAACCTAAGAGGTCACGAATAAAATTTGATTTGTTATGCGAATCAGCGCCCATCATGACATTTTCTAAAACACTTAAGCCGCTAAATAAACCAACGCCTTGCAGGGTGCGTGCGATTCCGAGCTTTGCGAGCGCTTCAGGTTTAGGCCAATCAATTTTTTTGCCTTCAACTGAAATCGAGCCACTCATCGGTTCGACTAACCCAGAAATTGCATTAAAGATTGTGGTCTTACCGGCACCGTTTGGTCCGATTAAGCCAACAACTGAATTCGGGGCGACCTTTAAATAGACATCATCTAGCGCTGTTAATCCGCCGAACTTTACGGTCAGACCAGCGATCGAGATTAGGTCGGTTTGCTCACTCATGAGAATAGATTCTAGGTACTCGCGGCCCAATTCTGGTGGTCATTTCGTAGTTAATGCTGCCGCTTGCAACACCCCAATCTTCGGCGGTGAATTCACCTGCAGCGCCATTATTGAAGATAACTACATAGTCCCCAGCTTTTGCCGTGGTTTCGGGGCCCAAGTCCACAACAAATTGATCCATCGAAACTCGACCAATTATTGGGCAACGTTTTCCGGCAAAAAATACGCCAGCTGCTTTTGCTACACGCGGGATTCCATCGGCATATCCCATTGCAACTACACCTAGAACAGTGTCGCGTGAGGTTGATTCAGTTGCACCATAACCAACCGGAGAATTGGCTGGGACTTTCTTAACTAAATGCAACTTGGCCCGAACTTGCATAGCAGCAAGCAAACCGAGTGACTTACTGGTGCCAAGATTTTCGAGATCTGGTGTTAGTCCATACATTGCGATTCCAGTGCGAACTAAATCAAATGCTGCACTCTGATTTGTGATCGTGGCTGCTGAATTTGCTAAATGCTTTAATTGCGGAAAAACCCCCACTGCTGCTAGATCAGCGATTGCGTTATTGAAATTAGCAAGCTGATCTTGATTCTGTTTCTCACTTACTTCATCAGCGCGAGCGAAATGAGAGAAAACTCCGACGACTTCGACTTTACTGAATTCAGATTTTAGAAACTCTGACCATTCCTCTAGAAATCCACCACGAGTCATGCCGGTATCAACTTCGATATGAATGCGAGCGCGCTTGCCAGTTGCCACAATTTCTTTAAAAATATCTAGCGACGGAACTGCTAAATCAATGTTGGCATCAATGGCAGCTGCGTAATTTGAACCAGGTGACACCAGCCAAGCCAGAATTGGCGCAGTTACTCCAGCGGCACGAAGTGAATGTGCTTCTTCGACGAGGGCAACACCAAGCCAAGAAGCGCCAGCGTTTAGTGCAGCTTTAGCTACTGGCACTAATCCATGGCCATAGGCATCAGCTTTAACTACTGCCATCAGCTCGGAGCTAGAAGTGGTTTTTAACTTCTTAACATTTGCTGCTATGGCAGTTAAATCAATATTTGCTTCGGCGCGATTACTCATGAGCGCTCCACAATTACGAAAGCTGAGGCGATGCCAGCATCATGTGAAAGTGAAAGGTGTACTTCAGCGCCATCTATTAAGTCAGCGATTTCGCCACGAAACAAAAATGCCGGCTTCCCACTTTCCAAGTTGATCACTTCGGCATCATGCCACGGCAAACCTTTACCTGCACTAAGTGCCTTTGCCAGTGCTTCTTTCGCAGCGAATCTAGCTGCTAAAGAAGCGATTGGTTTATTTTGCTCGGCAACTGTAAAGAGACGTTCCTTTAAACCTGCAGTTCGCTCTAGCGCTTCGGAAAATCTAGCGATATCTACTACGTCGATACCTACGCCATCGATCATGATTGATCCTTTCGCGAAGGAATGATTCGGTCAAGAGCGGTAACTCCAATTAAGAGCGCTCCCCCTAAGAAAATCCCACCAAGTAAGTCTGAGAACCAGTGGGTATTTCGGTAAAGCGAAACAGACATAATCGCCGTAGTTACCGATGAAACAATCGTGATTAGATACTTGGCACTCTTTGGCTCGCTCCATAAGTATCGGTAAACCAAATATGCAAATAGCCCCCAAATTAAAACAGCATTTGAAATATGGCCGCTTGGAAATGACATGCCGCCAAAATTTAAAATATCCATATTCAAGCGAGGCTTAGTGCGCCCGATAGCTAATTTAAAAGCTCCAACAACGCCATTTAAGGCAAGTAGTGCAACGATCGAGAGTAGAAGCGGGCGATAGGTATTAAATCTGCGCCATAAATATGCCGACAGCAACAAGATAGAAACTGCACTTAATCCACGAAGCCCAAGATCATCAATGCGGCGCAGAAAAAAATAGACCCACTTTGGAAATAGATATCGATCGAACGTGGCGATCTTGTCATCGATGGTAATTAACCAACCTGCAGTTACAACTTGATAGGTAACAAATAAGAAACCTGAAGTAGCAAAGGCTGCCCAAGAGAATGAGCGGCTTAACTCCTCGCGTTGGTTGGCTTGCAATTTAAACATTATTCGACCGTTACCGACTTAGCTAAATTGCGAGGTTGATCGACATCATTGCCGCGTGCAATCGCCATTTCGTAAGCAAATACCTGAAGTGGCACAGTTGCTAATACTGGTTGGAAAAGTGCCGGAGCCACTGGAATTCGAATCACATGGGTAGCACCAGTAACTTCGGCACCTTCTTCAGCAATCACAATTACTTGCGCACCACGAGCTTTAACTTCTTGAATATTACTCAACATCTTTTCATCGAGTGAATGTTCGTGGCCAGTTGGAACAATGGCAATAACCGGAGTTCCTTCTTCAATCAATGCAATTGGCCCATGCTTTAATTCTCCGCCAGCGAAACCTTCGGCGTGCATGTAGGCAAGTTCTTTAAGTTTTAGCGCACCTTCTAGGGCAGCTGGGTAACCTACATTTCGACCTAAGAACAAAACTGATGAGCTCTTAGCGAAGGTGCGAGTAAGGGCTCGTAGCGGTTCGACCGTTTCGAGAATTGCTTCGATCTTTGCCGGCAGTTCAAGAAGTTCGTGATACAGATCGGCAACTTCGGTATCAGTTAGCTGTTTGCGCACTTGAGCTAAATGCAGACCAATCAAATAAACCGCAACCACCTGAGTTAGAAAAGCTTTAGTTGATGCCACTGCAATTTCTGGCCCCGCATGGGTATACAAAACTGCATCTGATTCACGGGGAATTGTTGAGCTGTTGGTATTGCAGATTGCTAAGACTCGAGCGCCTGCGGCTTTGGCATGACGAAGCGCCATCAAAGTGTCCATGGTTTCGCCCGATTGAGAAATAGCTATTACTAAAGTTTGGGCATCAATAATCGGGTCGCGATAGCGATACTCACTTGCGATCTCGACCTCAACTGAAATCTTGGCCCACTTTTCAATCGCATATTTTGCAATCATGCCGGCGTGATAAGCAGTGCCGCAGGCAATAACCACAATCTTCTTAAGCGCACGAATCTCTTCATCGCTCATCTTTAATTCATCAAGTTCGATCTGATTGTTATCAGTTAAACGGCCAATCAAAGTATCGGCTACTGCTTTGGGTTGCTCAAAGATTTCTTTCAACATGAAGTGGCTAAAGCCGCCTTTTTGCGCGGCCTCAGCGTCCCAGGTAACTTGATACTCGCGCGGAGTTTGTGCGTTGCCATCAAGATCGGTGATCTCAAAACCATCCGGTGTGATTACGACAATTTCATCTTGGCCAAGTTCGACTGCTCGTTTGGTGTATTCAATGAAAGCTGCGACATCGGAAGCTAAGAAATACTCGTTATCGCCCACACCTAAAACAAGTGGTGAATTACGGCGCACGCCGACAATGACACCTGGGTTATCTGCGTGCACTGCCAGCAGTGTGAAAGAGCCACGTAACGTCTTAACTGCTTCGCGCATTGCAGCTGGTAGATCACCATTAAATTCTTTGCGCAGATCACTAAGTAGGTGAGCCACAGATTCGGTATCGGTATCTGAATGAAACTTGTGACCTTTAGCTTGTAGCTCGGCTTTTAGTTGATTGTAATTTTCGATGATGCCATTGTGAATAACGGCTAACTTGCCTTCATTATCTACATGCGGGTGGGCATTGTTATCTGTAGGTCCGCCATGTGTTGCCCAACGCGTGTGACCAATGCCAGAAGTTGCTGATGGCAGTTGATCGCCAAGTGAACTCTCTAAATTACCTAACTTACCTGCACGCTTTTCAATAAATAGTTTTCCGTTTGTGCCAAGTGCGATACCGGCTGAGTCATATCCGCGATATTCCAGCCGACGCAAACCTTCAATCAGCGGAGTTATGGCCGAGTTTTTACCGGTGTAGCCAACAATTCCGCACACAGAATTACTTCAATTCAGTTTCAACTACTTGCGCTAATTTTGTAGCCACGTTTTGGGCAACTGCATCACTTTGCGCTTCGACCATCACGCGCACTAAAGGTTCGGTACCTGATGCACGTAGCAATACCCGACCGTTTGAACCTAGTTCGGTTTCAGCAGCCTTGACCGCAGCAGCAATAGCAGTAGAGCTAGCAAGACGTTCTTTAGCCACATTCTTAACATTGATTAATACTTGTGGGAATCGCACCATTACTCGCGAAAGCTCTTGCAGAGTTTGACCAGAGCGCTTTACTTCAGCCAATAGTTGAAGCGCAGTTAGTAAGCCATCGCCAGTATTTGCATGATCACGCATGATTACATGGCCAGATTGTTCGCCACCTAAATTAAAATCTGATTGCAACATTGCCTCTAAAACATAGCGATCGCCAACGGCCGTTGTAACTACTGCAATTCCCGATTCAGCCATGGCGTGCATGAAACCTAAGTTGCTCATTACCGTGCCCACAATTGTGTTGGCTGTTAACTTTCCTTGAGCTTTAAAGCCCTTAGCCAAAATTGCCATGATTACATCGCCATCAATTTCGGCACCGGTGGCATCAATAGCTAAGCAACGGTCGGCATCGCCATCGTGGGCAATGCCAACATCAGCACCATTCTTAAGTACTGCGTTACGCAAGAAATCTAAGTGAGTAGAACCAACACCGTCGTTAATGTTCCAACCATCAGGAGTATTGGCGATAGCGATAACTTCAGCGCCAGCACGTGAAAGCGCAATAGGCGCGGTAAATGATGACGCACCATTTGCGCAATCAACTACGACCTTTAAGCCCTTTAGTGAAACATCGATGGTTGAAAGTAAATGTTCGATGTAGTTATTAACTAATTGATCATCATTGATAACTCGACCAACCGCAGCGCCCGTTGGACGTTGCCAAGGTTCACCAATGCGAGCTTCAACAAGAGCTTCGACCTCATCGGCTAGTTTTTCACCGCCGCGTTGAAATAGTTTGATGCCGTTATCCGGCATTGGATTATGCGATGCACTGATCATTACGCCAAGGTCAGCGCCAGTGCTCGCTACTAAATAAGCAACGGCCGGAGTTGGAACAATGCCGACTCGATAAACATCTACGCCAGCACTAGTTAATCCAGCAACGACTGCAGCCTCTAGAAATTCACCGGAAGCACGAGAATCTTGGCCAACAATTGCACGCGGGCGATCGTTTGAATTTTCTACGAGGATATGTGCAGCAGCTACAGCTACATCGAGGGCTAATTCAGCAGTTAGATCAACGTTTGCTAAACCACGAATGCCGTCGGTTCCAAAGAGTGACAAAAAGTCCTCCTTCTGCCGAGATAGCTACCGAGTAAATCGGTGAAAGTGTATTAGCGCTTGCTGTATTGAGAACGCTTACGAGCCTTCTTTAGGCCGTACTTCTTACGTTCAATAACACGAGCATCGCGCTTTAGGAAACCAGCCTTCTTAAGAGCTGGGCGGTTAGCCTCAACATCGATCTCGTTTAGCGCGCGTGCAACACCAAGACGAAGTGCGCCAGCTTGACCTGAAACTCCACCACCGTTGATGCGAGCAACAACGTCGTAACCATTTTCAGCACCAACAGTGCGGAATGGCTCTGAAACTAATTGTTGGTGAACTTTATTTGGGAAGTAATTCTCAAGAGTCTTACCGTTTACAACCCACTTGCCTGAACCAGGAACTAAGCGAACGCGCGCAACAGCTTCCTTGCGACGACCTGTGCCGCCACCTGGAGCTTTAATTGCTGGGCGGTTTGTCGCTGCAGCTGGAGATGATGATGAGTAAGAAGTTAATTCTTGTGCTTCATCAAGTTCGATAGTTGTATTTTCAGACATGTATTTTCTATTCCCTTTTTCTATCGATTACTTAATGATCTGTGAAACTTGCTCGAAAACATATGGAGTTGGAGCTTGTGCAGCATGTGGGTGATTTGGACCTGCGTACACCTTTAGCTTTGATGCAATATCGCGACCAAGACGGTTCTTAGGAATCATTCCCTTGATTGCCTTTTCAACTGCACGAGTTGGGTGCTTCTCCATCAAGTCGCCGTAAACAGTTGAAGTTAAACCGCCTGGGAAACCTGAGTGGTGATGTGCAAACTTTTGTGTGGTCTTTGAACCAGATAGCGCAATCTTTTCCGCGTTGATAACAATTACAAAGTCACCCATGTCCATGTGTGGAGCGAATGTTGCTTTGTGCTTTCCGCGTAGAAGTGCAGCAGCATGAGTTGCCAAGCGACCCAATACAACATCTTGGGCGTCGATGACATGCCACTTTCGCACTACATCGCCAGGCTTTGGACTATATGTACGCACGCTATTGCCTACCTTCTTCTTAGTTCTTAGTTAGTTCTTGATTAGAAAGTCCACCTCGCGGCGGGCTTGATCTAGAGGGGTAAGGCTACCGTCACGCTCGCTCAGGGTCAAAATTGGATTTAAGCGTATATATGAGCGTGAACTAGTGGTCAGCTAATGGTCAAAAATTGGCTCAGGACTCTCGTAAACCCGACCATTAGCCCCAAAAATAAGGAATCTCGTGAAGCCTCTAGTAAACCAGCGATCGTGGGTCACAGCTAAGACCGTGCCTTCGTATCGGTTAAGAGCTGCTTCCAAACTTTCCGCCGATGCTAAATCAAGGTTGTCAGTTGGCTCATCAAGTAGCAGCGCAGTCGAGCCCATTAACTCAAGCAATAGAACTTGGAAGCGCGCTTGTTGACCGCCTGAAAGTGATGAGAATTTTTGTTCAGCTTGGCCATCAATTTCATACTTTCGCAGCACGCTCTTAGCCGGTCCTAACTGCAGCGAATGTTCTTGCCAGAGAATTTCTAACAGAGTTTTGCTCTCAAATTCTGGATGCGCATGAGTTTGTGCGAAATAGCCGACATCAACACGTGCGCCGAGTTTCCATTCACCGGTGTACTTAACCGATTGATCGCCTGAAATCATGCGCAAGAAGTGAGACTTGCCGGTGCCGTTCTTTCCTAAGATCGCAACGCGGTCACCGAAGAATATTTCAAAATTAAATGGTTCAGTTAAATTCTCAATCGCTAAGTTCTCAAAGGTAAGTGCCCGTAAACCAGTACGACCGCCACGTAATCCAACTTTTACATCTTGCTCAAGTGGTGGCGCTTCAGGCGCACCAGCTTCTTCAAATTTACGCAAACGAGTTTGCATCGCGTGATATTTGCTTGCCATATCAGGGCTACTTGCGGCTTGCACTTGAAGTGTGCGAACCAAATCCTTTAGCCGTTGATGTTCTTGTTGCCAGCGCAATAGGACTTCAGCAAAGCGCTTATTGCGAGCAACGCGCGCATCATGCCAAGTAGAGAACTTTCCACCATGCACCCAAGTGGTGTTACCGCTAACGCCTTGCTCAAGGGTCACAATTCGATTTGCTACGTTATCGAGCAACTCGCGATCGTGGCTAATGAACAGAACAGTTTTCTTAGTTTCAGTAATTACTGCTTCGAGCCAACGCTTTGAAGGTACATCTAAATAGTTATCTGGCTCATCAAGTAATAAAACTTCATCGGGGCCTTCAAGCAATGCCCGCAGAACTACTTTCTTCTGCTCTCCCCCAGATAAGGTATTTGCTTTACGTTCGGCAACTTGATCAAATGATTTACCAAGTGCCTCAGTGCAACAAACATCCCAAATAACTTCGAAGTCATATCCCCCGGCATCGCCCCAATCAATGATTGCTTGGGCATATGCCATCTGATCTTTTTCAGTATTGCTGGTATTCATTAACTCGTCTGTTTTTTTAACGCGCTGCGCAGCATCCTGAATTCGTTTTGGCGAAACTGAAATAAGTAGATCACGTACCGTTGATTCATCGCGCACAGAACCAATGAACTGGCGCATAACGCCCAGGCCACCAGAGATTGCTACTTGGCCAGCGTCAGGTGAGATATCACCGCAGATCATGCGAATTAAAGTTGTTTTTCCAGATCCATTTGCACCGATCAAGGCCACCTTTGCGCCATCGCCAACGCGAAAACTCACATCACTTAGTAATACTCGCCCGTCAGAGAGCGAGTATTCGACAGCGTTTACATCAATGTGGCCCACGTTAGTCCTCGTTACGGCGCGCAATTGTTAACGCGGCACGAGTGAGTAACTGGGCATCATTTGGATAATCAACTTGAACCAGAGTTAAGCCTTCTGGTGGAAAAACCATTGAATCAGAGATGCGTTGGCGATTAGCTAGCATTTCAGCAATCCAGCTTGGTTCAAAGCGACCTTCGGCAACACAGACGGCAGAGCCCACTAAATTGCGAACCATGGAATAACAAAATGCATCGGCCACAACTTGGGCTACGAGTAAGCCATCTTCTTTGCGTTCCCAATGAAAAGTCTCAAGGGTGCGAATAGTCGTTGCGCCTTCGCGATACTTACAAAATGCGGCGAAGTCATGTTCGCCCAATAGCAACACACTTGCCTCATTCATGCGATCAAGATCTAGCGGTCGATACCAACTGGCTCGGTCATAGCGATCAAGCGGATTAATTGCCTTATTGCCATCAACAATTTGGTATTTGTAGTGACGACGCAAGGCTGAAAATCTGGCATGGAAACCTTCGGGAGCTACTTCAATTTCCAAAACTCTCAGATCGGAATCAAGTAAACGATTTAAACGATATGCCAGATCAATTTGATCAGTGCCTTCGGGAACATCGACGTGAATTATCTGCGCAGTTGCGTGAACACCAGCATCTGTGCGTCCAGCAACAATTGTTTCGCATTGATGGCGTGAGACCGTTGAGAATGCTTTCTCAAATTCTTCTTGCACAGTGCGGCGATCTGGTTGTTTTGCCCAGCCCGAAAAGTTTGTGCCGTCGTAAGCGAGTTTGATCTTTAAACGAAGAAACCCACTCTCGGGAAAGAGAGTGGGTTCCGACATTTGAGTAAGTAACTAAGTTTTTAGGGCTTAGTTATCCTTCTCAGTTAATACTTCGATGACTGCCATAGGCGCATTGTCACCCTTGCGTGGACCGACTTTGGTGATACGTGTGTAGCCACCGTTGCGGGTAGCAAAACGTGGACCAATTTCAGTGAAGAGATGATGAACAACGCCCTTGTTAGCAATTGTTGCTAGAACGCGACGACGAGCATCGAGGTCACCCTTCTTTGCAAAAGTAATTAGCTTCTCGGCCAATGGACGAAGACGCTTTGCCTTTGCTTCAGTTGTGGTGATCTTGCCGTGCTCAAATAGTTGCTCTGCAAGAGTTCCTAGAATATGGCGCTCGTGTGATGGGCCACTGCCCAGGCGAGGACCTTTAGTTGGTTTTGGCATTTTTTCTCCTAGGCCTGATCTGCTTCAACGAAATCATCGTCAACAGCTGCGTTGTAGTTCTGGTGCTTAGTTGGATCGAAACCAGCTGGGCTGTCCTTAAGTGACATTCCCATTGAGACAAGCTTTGCCTTGACCTCATCGATGGACTTTGAACCAAAGTTACGGATATCTAGTAGATCAGCTTCTGAGCGATTTACTAGTTCACCAACTGTGTGAATGCCTTCGCGCTTCAAGCAGTTGTATGAGCGAACTGTTAGATCTAGATCTTCGATTGGAAGTGCTAAGTCAGCGGCAAGAGCTGCATCCATAACAGATGGCCCCATTTCGATTCCTTCAGCATCTAGATTTAATTCGCGAGCAAGACCGAATAGCTCAACCAAAGTCTTACCGGCTGATGCAACTGCATCGCGTGGCTTCATTGATGGCTTTGCTTCAACATCGATTACTAAACGATCGAAGTCGGTGCGCTGCTCAACACGAGTAGCTTCAACTTTGTAAGTAACTTTCAAAACAGGTGAGTAGATGGAGTCAACCGGAATACGGCCAATCTCAGCACCAGCTTGCTTGTTCTGAACTGCAGTTACATAACCACGACCGCGCTCGACTGTAAGTTCGATTTCGAGGTTGGCTTTATCGTTAAGTGTTGCAATGTGTAGCTCTGGGTTATGTACTTCAACGCCAGTTGGAACTGCAATGTCGGCACCAGTTACAGGACCAGCACCAGTCTTGCGGATGTATAGAACGCTTGGCTCATCGTTATCTGATGAAAGAACAAGGTTCTTAATGTTAAGAACGATATCTGTGAGATCTTCCTTAACGCCTTCAAGAGTGGTGAACTCATGTAGGGCGCCTGCAACGCGAATGCTGGTAACTGCTGCACCTGGAATAGATGAAAGCAGCGTACGACGCATGCTGTTGCCTAGGGTGTAACCGAAACCTGGCTCTAGCGGTTCAATGATGAACCGTGAGCGATGCTCGGAAACTACTTCTTCACTGAGGGTGGGACGTTGTGCAATTAGCACTGTTGCTCCTCTTTCTCTTGGTAATCCACTATTTGATCACCGGGTTGGTTATTACTTGGAATAAAGTTCGACGATTAACTGCTCTTCAACTTGGGTGTCGATAATTGATCGAGCTGGAGTGGAGTGAACGATGATGCGCATCTGCGAACCAACAACTTCGATCCAGGCTGGAACTGACTTCTCGCCAAGTTCGGCGCTAGCCACAATGAACGGGGTTAGGTCTAGTGACTTTGGTAGAACATCAATGATGTCCATCGCTGTAACACGGTATGAAGGAATGTTTACCTTCTTACCGTTGACCAAGAAGTGTCCGTGACGAACTAGCTGACGTGCCATGTCGCGGCTCTTTGCAAAGCCAGCGCGGAAGACGACGTTATCTAGACGTGTTTCAAGAATTACAAGAAGGTTTTCACCAGTCTTGCCTTGCTTACGGTTAGCTTCTTCGTAGTAACCACGGAATTGCTTTTCAAGAACGCCGTAAATACGTGCGCACTTTTGCTTTTCGCGCATCTGTAACAGGTATTCAGATTCCTTGGCACGACCACGGCCGTGTTGTCCTGGTGGATATGGACGTGATTCGATCGGACACTTTGGTCCATCGCACTTTGCGCCCTTAAGGAAGAGCTTTACTTTTTCGCGACGGCAACGCTTGCAGTCTGCTCCGGTATAACGAGCCATTTATTCTCTTCCTTCCTTAAACTCGACGTGGCTTGCATGGACGGCAACCGTTGTGTGGAGCTGGAGTTACATCTGAGATGGCTCCAACTTCAAGACCGG
>B570J14230_10000194_pt1 | contig 22844 bp, 13 predicted proteins | sample LakMenepilimnion_3_FD_14230 | JGI IMG/M metagenome (IMG submission 14230) | reverse complement strand
ATCTCTCAATTACAGGAATGACATGTTCTTCTTGCGTAGGAAGTATTGAAAAAGCTTTAAACAAGATTCCTGGCGTACGTGCTGCCGTTAACTTAGCAATGGAATCTGCTCACGTTATTGCTCCCCTAAATATTTCAGAGGAAGATCTAATCGCAGCTATTAATTCGGCTGGGTATAAAGCAACAAGTTTCAAAGGCGAGCGAGAATCATTTGAAAAATCAACCAGGCTAGGTATTCGCCTATTTGTAACATTGCTGTTTTCACTTCCAGTCTTACTTATTTCAATGATTGATGAATTACATAAATCTATTGATAAGTACCTGCTGAATTTCATCGACTATTTCAATAAAAACCTATCTGGTGCGAATATAGATTTCGAAATTAGCAATCCAGTTGCTCCTGCATCTACTTGGCTAGTTTTAGCACTGTCTGTATTTGTTGTTCTAATAATGGCCTGGCCAATCCATAGAGCCGCCCTTAAGAATTTGATCAATCCAACAATGGACACCTTGGTTTCTTTAGGTTCACTTATCTCACTTGGTTGGAGTGTTTACGCTGCAGCAACCTATAAACCAGAACAGGATATGTTATCTATTTATACTGAAGTATCAGCATCGGTGATATTTTTTGTAATGCTTGGCCGGTATCTAGAGCATCGAGCAAAAAGAAGTGCAGGATCTGCATTAGCTGAGTTATTCAAACTTTCATCTGGACAGGTTGAGATTTCTCGCGATGGCGGTAATTTAGTAATACCAATTGATGAGCTTCAAGTGGGAGATATTTTTGTCGTCAAACCAGGTGATCGAATTGCAACAGATGGCCAGGTGGTATCTGGTTTCACAACAATTAATAATGCGTTTTTGACTGGAGAAGCTAAACCAATAGAGGTTGCAATTAATGATTTAGTTTTTGCCGGCTCAATCAATAACAATGGAAATATTTTAGTTAGAGCAACGAGAATTGGATCTGATACCGAACTTGCTCGAATAACCCGAATGGTTTTAGCCGCACAATCAGAAAAGGCTCCTGCACAGCAGCTTGCCGATCGAATTAGCCGCATCTTTGTTCCAGTTGTATTAGTTCTTTCGGTCATAACATTTATCGCCTGGTATGTCGGCGATTTTGGTTTAGCTAAATCAATTACAGCAGCGGTTGCAGTACTCGTGATCGCTTGTCCTTGCGCACTAGGACTTGCTACACCAATTGCCTTAATGGTTGCATCTGGTAAGGCTGCGAAATCAGGAATTATCATCAGATCACCAAGAGCAATTGAAAAAGCATTAAAAATTACTGATGCAGTATTTGATAAAACTGGAACGATTACTTCAGGTCAAATGGTGCTGCTTGAGATGAGCTTGATAAATAATCCATTACCAAATAACAGCAATACGGCAATCTCAACCTCAGATCTTTTGATGTTTGCATCATCCGTTGAAAGTTTGGATTCACACCCAATTGCAGATGCAATTAAGTTTGCTCTTGAAAAACAAGGCGTAGCAAAAGTTCAAGTATCAGATTTTGAACACACAGCAGGCGTTGGTGTTGCTGCTCGAGTGAATTTACCGAGCTCAAATGCTTCTAAAGCTGTATTAATTGGTTCACCTCTGTCTATTGCACGGGCAACCACACAGTTCTCACCCGAAATAGTTTTAGCTATTGAATCTGCCAATCAGCGAGCAAATTCAGTTGCTGTTCTAGCAGTTGATGGTTTGGCTTATGGTGTTTTTGAAGTTGGAGATCAGATTAAGCCTGAAAGTAAAGATGCAATCCAGAAATTACATAAGGCGGGTATCAATACTTGGTTGGTAACAGGTGATAGTGAAACTTCAGCTATTTCAATTGGATCTGAGGTTGGCATCCCCATTGATCATATTTTTGCAACCGCTACGCCAGAGGATAAATTGGTTTTTGTTGAAAATCTTCAAAAAAATGGCAAGGTATTAATGATTGGCGATGGAATAAATGATGCTGCTGCAATTGCTAAGTCAGATTTAAGCATTGCAATGGGTTCTGGTACTGATACTGCTATGGCAGCAGCAGATATAACTTTGATTCGGCCATCTTTATTAGCTGTTATCGATGCTTTAGATATTTCAAAAAAGAGTGTAAGAATTATTAAATCAAATCTAGGTTGGGCCTTTTTCTACAATATTGCTTTTATTCCTATCGCTGCAAGCGGAAACCTATCTCCGATGTACGCAGCAGGGGCAATGTCTTTATCTTCTTTATTTGTAGTTTTAAATAGCTTACGTATTAAATAAAAGTTGGTAGCGGGGGCAGGATTTGAACCTACGACCTCTGGGTTATGAGCCCAGCGAGCTACCGAGCTGCTCCACCCCGCGTCGGTGATTAAATCTTAGAGTAGATGGGCATTTAACCCAAATAAATGATTTTGTTATCTATTTTGCGCAGAGATTAATGCTGCAATTGCTGCTTTAACTCTTGCTCTAGCTCTATCTTCGGCAGCACCATCTAAACGTTTTTGTGCCGCTTCAAGATCTGCATAGGCAGATTGCAATGATGAAATCGCTGCTCTAATAGCTTGGCTTGTGCCAGCACCACCTGGTGTTGAGGTTGATTGTTGGTTATCTGAAACAGTTGTTCCAGAGTTGCCACCAAATACTTGATCCAACGCTCCTTGCAAGGTTTCGCTAAATCCAATTTGATCACCAAATGAAACCAAAACTTTTTGTAGTAATGGATAAGCAGCTGTGTTTCCAGTTGCTCTGACATAAACAGGTTGAACATAAAGCAGACCCTTACCAACTGGCAGAGTAAGCAAGTTACCTAGCACCACATCAGATCCACCTTGGCGAAGTAATGAAAGTGATGTTGCAACCTCTGGCTTGGCCTCAAAGTTAGATGAAACCTGAGAAGGACCTGCAATATTTGTAGATCGAGGCAGTTGCAAAACTGTGATCTTTCCATACTCATCGCCCGCATCAGAATTTACAACAGCTAACGCAGTCAAGTTTTCTCTTCCACCTCTTGGTACAAATGGAGTGTATAGCGAGAAGGTTGGCTTACTTTGTCCAGGTATTTGCATAGTCAAGTAATAAGGAGGTTGGTTTGCAGAGTTAGCACCAAAGCTAGATGGATCTAGCGGTACGCGCCAGAAATCCTGTCCGCCATAAAATGCATCAGCGGTAGTCACATGGTAAGCACTTAAAATATCTCGCTGCACTCTAAACATATCCTCTGGATATCTAACGTGAGCTAGTAGATCAGCTGAAATCTCACTTCTCGGTTTAACACTTCCAGGAAAAGCTTTGCTCCAGGTAGACAACACTGGATCTTTGTCATCCCATTGATAAAGTGAAACAGTGCCATCGTAAGCATCAACTGTTGCCTTTACAGAGTTACGAATGTAGTTAACATTTCTATCATCTAGGGAAGAAACAGCATTTGATCGACTAGTTAGAGCATCCCCTGTATTTGCAAGGTTAACAACTCTTGAGTTTGGGTATCCAGCACTTGTTGTATAGCCATCAATAATCCAAAGGATTTTTCCATCAATAATTGCAGGATATGGATCGCCATCAATTGTTAGCCATGGCGCAACCTTTGCAACGCGCTCACGAGGATTTCGGTTAAACAAAATCTTTGACTCTGAATTTATTAAGTTAGAGAGCACAATTCTTTGCTCTTGATACTTGATCGCAAAAAGTAGGCGGGTAAAGAGTGAGCCCATTGGCACACCACCCTTACCGGTATATGTGTAATTCTTTTGCCCATTAGGTGAATTGTCATCTGGATAATCCAGCTCTACTGGATTACTAGCAGCTGGGCCACCAATGATTGAGTAATCAGGAACATTCTCTCCAAAATAAACTCTTGGTTGGAATTCGCCTAGGCCTTTAGTTGGTGGAATATCGCCAACTGTAAATGTTGGTTTTCCATCAGCATCTACTGTATTTCCAAACGCTCCAACCATTCCAAATCCATGGGTATAGACCAAGTGATCATTGATCCAGTTTCTAGATGGGTTTCCATCAATATTTAATTCGCGGACAGCAACTACAACATCTCGCTCTTTTCCATCAATTTTGTATCGATCAATATCAAGTGAGTCAGCAAATGCGTAGTAAGGCTTAATTTGCTGTAGCTGGCGAAATGTTGCTGACAATACATTTGGATCCATCAAGCGAATATTTGCAATTGTTGCTGCATCATTTGCTAACTGGCCGGCAGAGGTTGTAACCGTTGCTTGGTAATCAGTTACTTCAACCTTTGATAAGCCATATGCATCTCTTGTGGCATCAATATTGCGTTGAATAAATGGTGCTTCTTTTGTGGACTCTGAAGGCTTTACCTGAAATTGTTGAATTGCAGCTGGATAAACACCGGCAATTAATACTGATGCAATCACCATAAGAGCAACACCTGCGGTTGGAAGCAACCAAGATTTTCTGATTATGTTTGCAAAAAATAGAAGTGAGCAGATCACAGCGATCGCTGCCAAGATTGATTTAGCTGGTAGCAGTGCGTTCACATCACTATAGGTAAGACCTGTAATCAATCTTCCCTCTTTTAGCGTTAATGCATATCGATCAAACCAATAGGCAACTGCCTTTAGTAAGACAAGTAATCCCAGCAAGATTGAAAGTTGAACTCTTGCAGCAACTGTTGTTCGCTCTTCTTTAACCTGAGTTCTAATTCCACCATAAATATAGTGAACAGCTGCTGCTGCAATGATGGCTAGAACGATGGTTGAAATACCCCAACCAATTAAGGCTTGATACATCGGAAGTTTGAATGCAAAGAATGAGATGTCTAATCCAAATTGTGGGTCAACTTGACCAAAATCTGTTGAATTTCTAAATAGTAGCCATTGTTGCCAAAATCTAGTTCCAGCTGTTCCTGCGAAATAGAAAATAACTAAGAAAATTCCGATGCTAGCAAGGCGACGAATCGGCTCTAACTGTGCCCGATATCTTTCTAAATTATCAGCTTCTACTGAAACTGGTACATAAACTGGACGCTTACGGAAGGCTAGATAAATATTTAAAGAGATGATGGCGGCTGTAGCCAGGCCAAATCCGATAAACAAATATATTTTGGTAAATAAAGAGGTTTGCCAAACATCAACAAACCCAACTGATCGAAACCAAAGTAGATCAGCATAAAAACCACTTAAGGAAATTAAAATACTTGATAAAACAAAAAGAACGATAAAGGTAATTGTTAGTGGCGAAATTCTTCTGCGACCACCACTTCGATTAGCAAATGGATTTGGAAAATTTCCACCAAAGCCGCTGCCACCAAATGGATTGTTATTGCGGTTAAACCCGCCACCACCAAAACCTGAATTACTCATGCGCAGATCTTATCTACTCCTAGGCATAGCTTTTACACCTTGGAAAGGATGCATTCTCAGGTAGTTTTAATACTGAAACTGCCTCTGCCAGTGTGGCCACCGGCACAATTTTCATCGTCTTGCCCCCTTTGGCCTTTTCGAACTGATCAAGGTTTTTAATATCCTCACAGTTTTTGGTGGGTGTAAAAAATATTTCAACTCCTGCTTTTTGGGCCCCGATTAACTTCTCGGCAATTCCTCCAATCGGTCCAACTCTGCCATCTGTTGTAATAGTTCCAGTTCCGGCAATGTTTCTGTTCTTAACTAAATCCTCTGCAGTTAACTTCTCAGTTACACCTAATGCAAAGATCAACCCGCCACTTGGGCCACCGGTCTCTTCTAGCTTTATTTTTACATCAAATGGAAAATCAAATTGTTGTTGAATGTTTACCCCAATATATGCCGAGCCATCATCACGTGCTGAGAGCTCAATGTCCTTAATTATCTCTACGCCAGCCCTTAAGAATTTAACTCTGACAACATCATTTGGTTTTTTCTCACCCAAATAATTAATTAATTCAGTTGTTTTCAAAAAGCTCTTATCGTCAATGCTCAAAATCTGATCGCCAGGAAGGATGACTTTATAACCTTTAGATACCTTATTAACATCAACAATTACCAATTTAGAAGGGCTCTGGATGCCAAGGTAGGAAAGAGCGGCTGCAGTTGCATTTATCTGAGAGCTATTCATCTCAGCAGCACCTTCTCGTGCTGCGTCAGCTGATGTTTCACCATCTGGATAAACCTCCTCGCGTGGAAGTATTGCCCGACTCCTATCAATCCAGCCATACAAAATATCAAAGCCAGTTATGTATGAGTCTGGATCTGTAACCATTACTGAAGTTACCGACAACTTACCCGAGGTTGGATAAATTTGCGTTCCAGATATTTTTATTGCTTCTCCTAAAATATTTTGTGGGGTTCCAGGTGAGAGCATCACAAATGGTGCTGGTAGAAAAAAGGCACCGAGTATTAACAGCGCCAGTGCGATCTTTGAAGGTCCTGGTAGATTCCCACGAACAGGCAAAAGTGATCTCATCTAAATCAAACTCTTCAATTATTTTTTATACTTAAATGTATTTTGAAACTTCTTGAAGTTATTAACAGATCGATTAGTTTGATTATCAAACTTGCTCTTGTATTTAGTAATCCAAACCCCATAAATAATCGCCCCAAAGACAGCCACGATTGGGATCAGCCACCAAATCAGGGCCGAGGCGGAGCTTGAACTCATAACCCCATCCTAATCAGCGGGGAAGAAAATCGGTGGCATTATTGTTCCATCTAAATCAGTTATCTTTCAGTCATAGGCAGAGGGTGAGTGCAGCAAAATGGGATTTGGCTTTTTACCAAATGAGGGACAACCTGACTTTGACGCGCTGCTAAAGAAATTCTCAGAAATGGGAATTGACTCTGGTGCATTGGAAAGTGCTAAATCTTTTTTTGAAACTATGCAATCAACAAATTCAACCTCTGATCAAAATCTAATTTCAGCAAGTAACTTGCGAGAGATTGCTAAAAAATTGACTTCGGCAAAGGGTGACTTACCAGTTGGAACTGGTGACCAAGAAAAATTCAATCAATCACTTGCTCTGGCAAATACCTGGCTAGATTCTGAAATTCTCTTTCCAGCTTCGGTGCTACCAAGCCAAGGTGCCTGGTCAAAACGGGATTGGGTTGAAGAAACTGTAGTTAGCTGGCAAAAAATTATTGAGCCATTGGCCCTTGGCATGGCAGATGCTTTGAGCAATGTTGTTACAAATGCCACCACCAGCTTGCCAGTTGAGTTTATGCAGGAGGGTGAGCAGAGCCCGGCCCAACAAGAGGCGATGAAATTAATGCTAGCCAAACTCCTACGGGGATTTATGGGTACATTAATTACAACTCAACTTGGTCAGGGTGTTGGGTTGCTAGCAAACTCAATTACCGGTGCAAATGATGTTGCAATTCCGCTTTTAAAATCTGATTCTGGCTCCCATTTAATCCCACAAAACATTACTGAGTGGTCTGAGGGGCTTGGCATAGATTCAGATCAGGTAGCGATTTATCTTGCTCTACGGGAAAGTGCTGCAGCCCGATTATTTGCTAATGCTGAATGGCTGCAAAGCTATATAACTAATTTAATTACCTCATATGGCCAGGGCATAACTATTGATGTTGATGCCATTACTAGACAAGCTGAAGAGGCTATGGCAAATGGTGAGGTAGATATGAATAATCCGCAGGCAATAAATATTGCACTTAACGCAGGTCTATTTACTCCCCAACAAACACCTGCGCAGGAGATGGCTTTAGTAAAACTTGAAATGACCTTGGCGTTAATTGAAGGTTGGATTGATCATGTAATTACCCAAGTTGCTAGCGAGCGCATCCCCTCTTTCAATGCTTTAATTGAAAACTCACGTCGCCGGCGGGTGACAAATGCACCAATGCAAACATTATTTGCCAATCTTTTAGGGCTTGAGGTTTCGCCAAGAAAAATGCGAGAGGCAAGTGCATTTTGGAATGAGGTTAAGCTCTTAAGAGGTGCTGAAGGTAGGGATCGTTGCTGGGAGGATCCAGCATTTCTACCCATGCCTGATGATCTATCTGATGTTAAAGCATTTTTAGATAGCGTAACTGTGCCAGATGATCTCTCTGGCCTAATTTAAAAAAGTAATTTAAATAGCGAAATCCCCGGGCGCACAATTTCTTATCTGCCTTCCCCTTGCAGATATGAAACGGTTATCCGGGGACTTCGTAGCGCAAACCTATGGCAATAAAAGGTGAGAATCAACTTAAAAGCGTGTTTTAAAAATTATTTTTTCATCATTATTTGTCAATTTGGCTTACTTCCTACGCTTAATAAAAATCAGAATTAAGTTTCGGTATGGCTGCAGGTGCTATTTGAGATTGGTTGCGTAAAATTGGCGGGTGCTCTGTGGATTAACCTGTGGAGATGTCGGCAAATATGGTGGATAAGAAGAGGTAGAAGTGGATAACTTTGAGCAAGAGCTCCTCTTTGCAGAGCTTCAGGCCACCCCGCACATAAGCAAGCGCCAAAAAATTGGCCAGCTTCCCTCACTGCCCTCTGATCTGCCGGCATATCGGGTAATCCGCAAAGAGAGAAGGCGCAGAAGCATCTCTGCCTTCCGCCAAGGTGGTGTGATTGAGATTCATATCCCTGCCAAGATGAGTAGGCGCCAGGAGATTGAAATTATTCCAGAGATGATCTCAATGGTTTTACGTAGAGAGAGCAGATCCCGCAAAACCGATCTTCAGCTTTTGCAAATGGGTACTGAATTGATGTTGGAGTATCTGCCAGATTTTGATGTTCAGCCAGCAAGTATTAATTGGCGCAGTATGAGTGAGCGGTGGGGCTCTTGCACCACAGTGGATCGAACAATTCGAATCTCAGATCGATTAGTTGGCGCTCCAATCTATGTATTGAATTACATAATCTTTCATGAGTTAATTCATTTGAAGATTCCAGGACATGATCAAGATTTTTATAATTATTTAAATAGATTTACCGATCAACAAAAGTGCGAAGCGTTTTTGGAAGGATTTGAACTGGGCAGCCAAAGTGGTGGATCAGGTGTGATTCCAGCGGTAAATATCTAGTTTTACCCCTTTTTCTCTCATTCTTACCTAATATTTCTGATTTTAAGCGTGGAAAACCCCGATTGAGCCTGGCTTGAAGGGTATGGTGGAGTCATTCGTACTCGCATGCGGGAAATCCCCTGCATGATCCCCAAGAGTGCGGCGGATGGAGGAAGAAAATGGCTGAAGAGTACAAGGGTGAGGCTTACTGCGTTAAGTGCAAAGAGAAGCGCTCCTTTGAAGGACATGTGAAGGTCTCTGATTCTGGTCGTCGAATGGCACAAGGAATCTGCCCAGTTTGTGGCACAAAGGTAAATCGTATTCTTGGTAAGGCTTAATTAAAGTAAGTAATTAAAGTAAAGGGCGGGATTGGTGAAATACCAATCCCGCCCTTTTTTGTTAACCCTTTCTAGTTAACATTTGTTTTAACTTTTGAAATTAACTTGCCTGCGCAATCTTTGCTGGCCTTCCTGGGCTGCGCTTGCTTTGAATTATCTGACCATCATCAAATAACTCACCTCCCCATACTCCGCATGGTTCAGCGCGAGAGAGGGCGCCAGCAAGACACTTAGCCTTTACTGGGCAACCACCACATAGCGCCTTAGCTTGTGTAATCGCAGCGCTATCTTCATCAAAGAACAGCTCTGGATCAGATGCATGGCAGGGCAGGCTTAAAACCTGTGGGGCTGAATTCAACTCTGGTGCGAAAGGATTATCAGCGCGCTTATACCCAACCTTGCCCTGGTCACTCTTTTTTGCACCAAATACCGATGTGGTGTTTGAGCTGTAATCGGTATAGGAGATAACTGGAGCATCCTCAAATGCCCAGGTGACATCACCTAATCCAATTTTGGCAGTTGGGCCTTGTGCCCAACCTGGTACGAGTAGTTCGCTGAAGAGAACGGTCATCGTTCTCACCTTTCCTTTCGATTATCTTGCTTTGGTTTTTTCTTTTTATATTTGCCAGTTGGCTGGCGATTTATTTGAGAGCTATTAGAGAAAAGAAAAAGGGCCCCGAATCATTAGATTCGCGGGCCCCTTGGCTTCTATCTCGGTTTAGCCGATATAGCTCCCAGGGGTGCGATCTGATGTAAAGGTATAAAAACCCTTATTAGAGCGCTTATTTGTCCAATCTGAGCGATATGAAGATTTCGCTGAGACCGGTGTTGAGGCATACCAATTAGCAGCAGCTGCAATAGGTGCAACCACTGTTGTTGAATTAACTAGTTTTGCCATTCGGCAAGAGTAAAGCATGAGCACCGCTGGATGCAACTTAATTAAATTGAGCAAGAAATAGGCTGGGTTTACCGGCGTAGGTGATTTGAATCCTCTCCTTTGCCCGAGTGACCCCAACATAAAACAACCGTCTTTCTTCATTTAAATCATTACCCATTGGTAATACGCCATCTGAAATCCCAATTAAAAATAGGTGATTCCACTCCAATCCTTTGGCTGCATGCAAGGTTGCCAAAGTAACCCCTGGCAAGGTTGGTGGATTATTTTGTTCTGCTCGATCTTCTATCTCACGCAAGAAAGCTCTCATATTCTTGCCACCATTTTCTTGAATGCTTTTTGCCAACCGCAAAAATGCAACCACAAAATCTGCATCCCCAAATGGTCTAAGCACAGCCACTAAATCCTCATACCAATCACCACCTTCAGATGGCAGAACCGATGCACTTCGAATAGTTCGCATTACATCTCTAACATCGGTTCGATCAAAAAATCTCTCACCGCTTCTAATCTGGCTTGGAATCTGGACATTATTCAAAGCAGCTTTTACCTGATCCAATTGAGCATTAGTTCTTGCCAAAATCGCAATATCTGAGGAATCAACTCCTTGCGAAATACTCTTCACTACCTCACCGACTACATATGAAATTTCATCAGCTGAGGTGTTAAATCCATTCACAGTAGGTTTTTCACCATGGGCATTTGCCGATTGCAATTCAGAGCCATGATCTGAGACCAGATTTGCCGCTCTTAAAATCGCATTGGCGGTATTGATAATCTCTGGAGTGGATCGATAACCTCTAGATAATCTAAATTGCTGGGCATTTGGAAATCTATTTTGAAAATTGAGCAGGAAGTTTGAGGTTGCACCGGCAAATGAGTAAATAGTCTGAGCAGCATCGCCAACTACACATATCTCCTGGCGATTTCCAAGCCAAAGATTTAACAATCTTTGCTGAAGTGGGGAAACATCCTGGTACTCATCAACTGTGAAGTATCGATACTGATCCTGCACGCGCTCTCGAACGCTGCGATCCTCCTCCAACATTCCAACGGTCAGAAGTAAAACATCTTCAAAATCTAAACTTCGCTCCTGCTTTTTCAATGATTCATACGCTTCATATACTTGAGCGATCATTGATAAATTTTCACTCTCGCCTTTGCTATTTGGCAGTTTCACAATTCGATTATTTGCAACTGCTTGCTCCTGATAATTATCTGGTGAAATCTCCAAAACCTTTGCCCATTCAATTTCACTTGCAATCTCCCGCAGCGCATTTACCTGTGCTGGTATTGCCACCTCGGCCCTAGTAATTGCTTGGCTAATAAAGCCAGATTTTGTGGTTAATAAGGAAGGAAATTGCCCACCAAATGAGTATGGCCAAAAATAGAGAAGTTGTTTTAGGGCAGCTGAGTGAAATGTTCTAGCAGTTGCATTTGGAATACCAAGTGCGCGCAATCGTGCCCGCATCTCACCTGCTGCTTTAGCGGTGAAGGTAAGTGCTAATACCTTGGTTGGATCGGTAACACCAGAATTGATTGCGTATGCAATTCGATTGGTGATTACTCTAGTTTTACCAGTTCCCGCCCCGGCAATTACACAAACTGGGCCAGTTATTGCTTTTACAACTGCTAATTGATCCGCATCTAGCTCTGCCAATATTGCAGCATTGTCTATCGCCATGATTCATTGCCCACAAGTTCAGTATCAGCACCTTCGCCATACCAAGCCTTAATCATTTGTCTTGCCACACTAATTTCCAATGGCAGAATCAAAGTTTTATCCTCAATCGCACTTTTCATTTGCGCTCTAGTAAACCAACGAATCTCCTCAATCTCTTCACCATCTGGTCTTGCTTTCTCAGGTGTAGAAGTTAACGCTTCAAATGCAATCATTAATGATGCTGGAAATGGCCATGGTTGGGAGCCAAGATAATTAATCTCAGAAATATCAACACCAGCCTCCTCCATAACCTCTCGTCTTAAGCAATTCTCAAAAGATTCACCTGGCTCAACAAAGCCAGCAAAGGTTGAAAACCTATTCTGTGGCCAAACTTTTTGACGGCCCAACAAGATTCGATTTTGATTATCTTTAACTAAAACAATTATTGCCCCATCAGTTCTTGGGTAATGCTCGCTTTGATCTGCTTCGCATCTTCTAACCGCACCTGCTAAAGCCACCTTGGTGGGCGAACCACATTGTGAACATCTTGGATGTTTTGTATGCCAATTAGCTAAGGCTTGGGCATGAACAGCAAGGCCTATGTCAGTTGGAGATAAGGAGGCACCAATCTGGCGCAAGGTTTTAAAATCTAATCCAGCAATCTCACCACTTTGCAGATCTCTAACAAAATAAGCTTTTGAATCCTTAGTTCCTAAGAAGTAATCATTTTGATCTTGATATTGACCAAGGGATGCACCTGACTCATAAAATAATTGATCATCTTTAGTTGCAAATTTTTCATCGGTAAAAATCAGCACCTGGGCGGTTGGCCAGGATGAGGTTAAATAACTCTCATCACTTCGCAAATGGGCAGCACGATCCACCTCAGCCACCGCTAGCGGCAGTCTTAGTGGTTTATTAGGCGCCATCACCGCCCGACCCTACTAGCCTGTCGTCATGGTTGTCGCCCCCGCTCAAAAAATGAGAGTGATCTCCTGGAATCTTTTGCATGGCCAGAAGATCCCACCAACTGCAACGCAAGATTGGCAGGTGGATTTAAAAAATGCCGCAGAAAGTGTGGCAAAAAAATATCAACCAGATTTTATTGCACTGCAAGAGGTAGATTTTTCTCAAACCAGATCTGCGCAAATTAATCAAACTCAATTGATCGCGCAAAGTATGAGTTTAAAATACTGGGCCTATCTGCCAACTCTGATTGGTACACCAGGTGAGAAATGGAAAAAGGTTAAAGATCTTAATAAATCAATTATTACCGAAAGATCTGATCTAAAAAATCCTGAATCAAGTTACGGCATAGCACTTGCCACTAATCAGAGAATTAAAAAGCTATATGTAAAAAGGCTGGGTAGATCTTGGATAGGCATGCCTTTGCTAATTCCAAGTGATAGCGGCAAAGGAGTTAGGTTTATCTACGTAAAGGATGAACCAAGAGTTGCCTTAATTGCTGAGTTAGAAAATGGATTTACAATCGCAACTACTCATCTCTCATTTGTACCAGGGGTCAATATCTTCCAATTACACAAACTATCTGCTTATCTAAAAAAACTTCCCGGATTTTCAATCCTAACAGGTGATCTAAATTTGCCTGGGAATCTTCCAACAAAGCTAAGCGGTTATCAATCTTTAGTTTCTCAAGCCACCTACCCAAGTTGGAAACCAAAAATACAATTTGATTATCTAATGGCGAGGAAAAAGACAGTTGCAAGTAACCCAACATTTAATTACCAAACTCTTGACTCTACTTTTCTTGAAATCTCAGACCATATTCCTATCGGGGTTGAACTTCAAAGTTGAATAGGAATTTGAGTTACTAACTTGATCAAATCATTTTCATCCAAAATATCGGCAGGTCTTACCGTTTGATCATCTAGAACATAATGAAATGCGGCGCTGATCTTTTCAATTGGTAGATTTTTTAGCTTTGCATAGGCCAATCGATACATGGCTAACTGAATAGAGGCATTTACTAAATCCTCACCAGATTTAACCTTGCCCGTTTTCCAGTCCACGACCTCATAATGATCGGCATCTAACTTATATACCGCATCAATTCTTCCTCTGATTAAAGTGGTATCGATCATGGTTTCAAAGCCAACCTCAACATCTACTGGATTTAAATTCGCCCATTTACTTGAAAGCCAAGCGCTCTGTAATTTATCCAATGGTGCATCTTCTTCAACAGGAGAAATCGAGTTTTGATTAAACAAATCATCCATAGAGATCAGAGATGGATGTTTGAAGTGATTCTCAAGCCAAAGATGGAACTCGGTTCCTCTTCTTGCATATTTATCTATGTGATTTGGCATAGGTCTTCTTAATCTAAGAGCTAACTCCTTCGGATCGTTTGCAAGATATAGCAAGGTTGAAACTGAAAGCCGGGTTGGCAAAACAATGCTTTGATGCAAAGTTTTATTCTTAATCTCATTTATGATCATCTTTAAATCAGTTAATAAGACTGCTTTTTCACTATCACTTGAATTGTTAATCAAAGCTTCCACCTCAGCTTGTGAGTAGGGCTCGGACTTTTCAACTAGCTGTGCAACCTCACGTACTCGTAACACCTCTTTACTTTGCTTTGGCCAATTGCCAGTTACCGGATTCTCCTTCATTGGGTTTCGTCCATCTGGGGCAGTTTCTGCCAGCTCAACTTTTCCACCTGCGATATTTACAAGTGCATTTGCAAAAATTTCAAAGAGTCTGCTTGGTGCAACTGCATTTTCACCATTTCTAAAGTGAGAGGTGGTGCAGATTAATCCATGCTTTGCTCTGGTGATTGCAACATAGGCAAGACGCATCTCTTCAACAGCTTTTCGCCCCTTCCATTGATCTTCAAAGTTTTCAATTCCATCCTTTAGATTCTTATTTGTTGAAAAATTCTCAAAATTAATACTTGGTAGCTGCTCAAAATCACCTCGCATACTCACTGGAATACTGCCGGCATTACTAACCCAGTTATCTGACTTCTTGCCAACATTTGGAAAGTTTCGATCTGCAAGTCCTGGAATTGCCACAAAATCCCACTCAGCACCCTTTGCAGCATGAATGGTCAATATCTGAACCGCATCACTTCTAACATCCACCTCAGCCGGCTTTAATCCACCCTCGGCATCTTGGGCAATCTTTAACCACTGCAAGAAATTGAATAAGCTGCCACCATTTTTTTGAAACTTTGCAGCCTCATCTAAGAAGCGATCAATATTTCTTCTGCCAGTTTGCCAGCCATCTCTTACCAAAACCTCTGTATCTAGGGATAAAAACTCTGCCACCTCTGTAATTGCCTCTGTGATTGAGCCATTTAAATTTCTCCGTAAAGAGCGAAGTGAAAGTGCAAATTGTCTAAGCCGAGCTAGCCCCTCATCGGAAAAGTTTGGAGTTGAAAGATAAGTATTTAACTCCTTTGGCGAAAGTATTAATAATTGCTCCAAGGATTCAATAATTGATCCGGCAGCAAACTCATCTGCTGTTGCGATTAGCTCAATATTTTCTTCAAGTGCTTGCTTTAACTGAGCACCCCGTGAGTAATCATTTGCACGAGCAAATGCTTTAGTAAAGCTACCCAACGCCATTAAGTCCTTGGCGCCAAGATTTAAGTGTGGCCCGGTTAAAAGTCGCATCAGTGCAGTACCAGACTCAGGCATAGTAAGTGTGCGAAGTAAGGCAATAATATCTGCCACCTCTGGCGTGCTAATCAGGCCACCAACTCCAACAACATCAGTTGGAATATTTAGCCCTGAAAATGCAGTTTGAATTAAATCTATTTGTGATCTGCTTCTAACCAACACTGCAAAGGTAGATTTCTTATCATCGGTGAGTTTTTCTCTATCTTTATCAAACCAGTATTTCGCAAAGTAACTGGCGATCTCATCCGCCTCTTGCACTGCAGTTTCATAAACTGCGCAAATTACCTCACCAGTTTTTGCATTTGGCCTTGCTGCTAATTTGGATATCTGTTTTTGAGTTGAAATCTGATCAATTACTACATTAGCAAGATCTAATACTGCATGATCATTTCGCCAAGTAGTTAGCAATTCATACCTTAACGCCTTGCTATTAAATGATTGAGAGAATGTGTCTAAGGTTTCAGAACTAGCACTTCGCCAACCATAAATTGCCTGATTTGGATCACCAACTGCAGTAACTGGATGATTGTCTCCATATAAATTAGATAAGAACTTGATCTGGTTAAAGGATGTGTCTTGATACTCATCCAATAAAACAACCTTGTATTTTCCTCTTTCAATTTTGCCAATATCATCACTTTCACTTGCTTTGCTTTCACTTACCAATCTTGCCGCGATAGACATGTGATCATTAAAGGTTAGTAAGCCTTGCTCTCTTCTTCTTCGATCAAATGAATCAACAATTGGCAAGATTGCAAGCCGCTGCTGTAACTCCTCTTTAAACTCAAGAACTGTCACTGTTTGTCGATCAGTAAAACTTGATAATTGGTTGAGCAACTTTTCGGTGTAATCAATAATTTCCGTAGCACTTCGATCATTTTCGGCAAGCTGTGTTGATAAATCCATTACCTCTTGCACCACTGAGTTGGTTGAACCATTAATCGGAAGATCACCTGTTGAAAACCTAGAGACCTCTTCAAAGGCAATCTGCCAAGCTGCTGCCTCACCAATCGGATCAGCATCTGCATCAATACCGATTCGAATTGCATGGTCTGCTAAAACTTTTCCGGCATAAGAGTGATAGGTAGAGACAGTTAATTCAGATTCATCAAGGTGATCTGGCAATAAGCCAGCCATTTTTAATTGGCGCAGTCGAAACTTGATTCGTTTAGATAATTCACCAGATGCTTTTCTAGTAAAGGTTAGTCCAAGCACTTGATTTGGCGTGATGATTGAGTTTGCAACTAGATACAAAACCCGCTGACTCATAGTTTCAGTCTTACCTGAGCCCGCACCTGCAATTACAACAGCAGGGGCAAGTGGGGCCTGGATAATCGGAATTTGCTCATCAGTTGGAATTCTAAATGTTGGATCAACTGCTGCAATTTTATTTGCGATCTCAACAGCTGAATATTTCATACTCATTGCTCAATCACCGACTTACCAGCTGGTTGAATTGGACAAGAAGTTTTTACTGCGCAGGATCGACAGCGATCATTAATTACCGCCACAAAGTTTTTATCACTCATCTTTACTGCAATATCTGAAATCTCTTGGCTTACCACTTTTTCATTTACTTTATCTTGCGGTCGTCCCTTTGCCTCTTTACCCTTTAAGTCACCGACAAATATCAACTCAGCACCGGCAACCTCTTGATGCTCTAATTTGTTTTTAAACCCATCATTAACCACCGCTAATTGGTAGCTTTGTAATTGCTTATTTTGTTGCGCATCCTCATAGGAGATTGGTGTGGCACCAGTTTTTAAATCAACGATGTAGTACTTACCTTCATTAGTTAACTCAACTCGATCAATTGAGCCAGAGACAATTGCACTTCCTAACTTAAACTCAAACTTTTCTTCCACGCCAATCAATTGGTTTTTATTCTCCGAATGCCAGCCATAAAATTTCTTGAGCATTGAAGCAGCTCTTCGGTACTCATAATCTTTTATCCACCCTTGGTTCATATCAATTAATGACCAAGCACCCTTTAATTTTCCTTCCAATTCATCCAAGGTAAGGGTTGGTTGATCCTTTAATTGCGCGGCAATCACATGTATTGCCGAACCTAAAACCTGCGCAGTTGAATCAGCATCTCTTCCACCACTTTGCTCAAGCATCCACTTCAAACCACATTCAGTAAATGATTCAAGTGAGCTAGGTGAAATACGAAGCTGCTCTTGTGGTGAAATAACTGGCAGATCAGTTGAAACCGGCTTAACACCAACCCAATGTTTTGGATCGGCAACTTTAACCCCATTACTTGCCAAGGTTTTAAGCGCCCTTGCTGCAAATTGTGAATTCTCTTTATCTGACACTGTTGCAATCCTGCGAAGTGCTGCAACTAATGCAGGTTGAGTAATTGATCTTTGAGATTGATGAAGCTGGATCTCCTGTGGTGCTAACTTTTCAAAGTAGGAGGATGGCTGCGTATCCTCCCCAGTAATTGCAGTGACAAATAATTGTTTACTAGCTCTTGTTAGGGCAACATTTAACAATCGCTTCTCATCTTGCATCAAACCTGCCGCTGAAATTGCATCTAATTGCTCAATATTGCTAATGCCATGTCGAAAGATTTCTACTAATCGCTCACTACCAAGGAGAGAGCCACGTTGCTTTAAATTAGGCCAACTTCCCTCTTGCATTCCGGCAAGTGCGACTAACTCCCACTCTAATCCTTTAGCTGAATGAACAGTCATTACCTGAACAACTTCACCACGTTGTGCGGTGGTGGTAATTGTGTCTGCAAGAATTTTCTCACCCAATAATTGATCAATAAATAATGAGGGCTTTGCCTCTGGCAGACGTTCACTAAATCTTCTGGCAACTTCAAATAAGGTAATTACCGCATCCAGATTTTGATCGGCAATCATCCCGCGATTGCCACCTGCTAAAGCTGTTTGTTGCCAAACTCTAGATATCAACTCACCTTCATAATTCTTACCATTACTCCAAATACTCCATAACAAATCAGAGATATCAGGTGATTTACTTAAAGCTTTTTTCGCCTCTTTAATTAAATCATTAATTCGTTTTAAGCTAGTTAACTCCTCCCAAGGCAGATCAGGTGTTGGGCAGGTTAGGTGATCTAAAATTAAATCAGTTGAGCTTTTAGGTGGATTATGTTTTTGCGCCTTGCTTAATGCAATTCGCATCTGCCTAATAGATATTGCATCTGCGCCAGCAAACTCACTTTTAAGTAATAGCTCAATCTCATCCCAATTACTTGATGTTATTTTCAATTGGCCAAGTGCAATTTGAGCAACTGTAATGATTGGCTTTATCGCTGGATTATCGCCAAGGGAGGCAGCTTGGGCATCTATTTCAACTGGAATCGAGTTCATCGCAAAGGCCCGTTGCAGCGCAGTAATTTGTGGACCGGGGGACCTAACAATGACGGCCATCTGTGACCATGGCATTTTTGAGGTTAAGTGAGCAGATCTAAATTGGTGGGCAATAAAATTTGCTTCCTCACTTGCACTACTTAAAAGTGCTACTTGTTGGGAAGCAATTGGGCGCAATCTTTTATCTAAGGTTATTTTCTTCTTTATTCCAAACTGCTCTAAATCTGAAATTAAGTTATCGGGATCTGCCCCTCTAAATCTGCCAACTGCGCTATCTGGATCTGCAAATATAACTAGCTCAGGGCCACTTAGTAATTGAAGTAATTTACGTTGGGCCCGGTCTGATTCTTGAAACTCATCGACATAAATAATTTGGAATAATTTTTGATACTTCTGGAGCAATCTTTGATTTGATTCAAGTTTATCAACTGCTAAAACCACAATCTCACTTGGATCCACCCGATTAAATGAGTGTGTGGTGGTGGCATCTCGTAGCGCCATCGCATTTTGATATCTTTCCCAAAACTGACATATTGCTGGCCAATACTTTTGGTCATATTTTTTTGCAAACTTACTTAACTCTTCCGGTGAGCTGCCGCGCTCTGTGGCACGACCAATAAACTCACGTAACTCTTTAGCAAAACCTTTGGTGGTAAGGGCTGGAATTAAATCTTGTGGCCAATTACTTTGGGCAGGATTTGCAGCATCTAACTCAAGTAACTGTCTAATCTGCGCATCTTGTTCAGCTCCTGATAGCAAAACATATTTTTTATCAGCTGATGATTCTAAATTTATTGGATCATTTAAGATCATAAAAGCAATTGAGTGAAAGGTTCTTGCAATTGGCTCTGCGACTGTGTGGGCGGTGGGGTTTGCCGAAGCTATCTGATCTCGCAATTTACTTGCTGATTGCCGGCCATAGGTGAGTGCCAATATTTTATTTGGATCTTCACCAGCTGTTATTCGATTAGCAATTGCAGCAATTAAGGTGGATGTTTTTCCACTACCTGCTTGACCTAAAACTAATAATTGTGAAGTGCGATGATTAACAACCTCTAATTGTGCCGGGGTTAAATCCTTTAACTCAAGGTTTTTAGCCAAGCTGGTAGATCTAATTAGTTTAAGCTCTAAATTATCCTTCACGCTGGCCACGGCCTAATTTAACAAGCAGGCGGTGACAATCGGGGTTATTGCCCAAATCTGGTTAGGAGTTCTCGTTTGCTCGCTTATTTTTTGAAGTAAGTCGAGCTCTAGTTGAACCATCCAAAATAACCTTTCGGATTCGAACCACCGCAGGGGTTACCTCAACGCACTCATCTTCACGACAAAACTCAAGAGCACCTTCCATATTTAATTTCTTGGCCGGAATTAATCGCTCAGATTCATCAGTTCCAGAGGCGCGCATATTTGTTAACTTCTTTTCTCGTACGCAGTTAACATCCATATCTTCACTTCGAGAGTTTTCGCCAATTACCATACCTTCATAAACTTCATCACCTGGTTCAACAAATATGGAACCACGATCTTGGGTGCCATAAAGTGCGTAGCTGGTAACTGATCCCATTCGATCTGAAACTAATGAACCGGTTGAGCGAGTGCGCAGCTCACCATGCCATGCTTCATAACCATCAAATACATGGTGGAGTAATCCAGTTCCACGTGTTTCAGTTAAGAACTCAGTTCTAAAACCAATTAAACCTCGGGAAGGAACACGGTAATCAAGGCGGATCCAACTTGTGCCATGGTTAACCATCTGCTCCATGCGACCCTTACGAAGTGCCATCAACTGAGTAATCACACCTAAGTACTCCTCAGGTGCATCAATAGATAAGCGCTCCATCGGCTCATGAACCTTGCCATCAACCATTTTGGTAACAACTTGTGGCTTACCAACTGTTAACTCAAATCCTTCACGTTTCATAATTTCAACTAATACTGCAAGTTGTAACTCACCACGACCTTGCACCTCCCAGGTATCTGGGCGATCAGTGTTTAAAACTCGAAGGGACACATTTCCAACTAGCTCTGCATCAAGACGACCTTTAACTTGGCGAGCGGTTAATTTATTTCCACTCTTGCCAGCAAGGGGTGAGGTATTAATACCAATAGTCATCGAAATACTTGGCTCATCTACGGTAATTAATGGCAGCGCATGTGGGTTTTCTAAATCAGCTAATGTCTCACCTAATGTGATGGTCTCAATTCCAGCCACCGCAATAATGTCACCAGGGTGGGCCTCCATCGCTGGTACCCGCTCTAATGCTTCTGTAATTAATAGCTCTGAAACCTTAACTCGCTCAGTTGAACCATCAGTCTTAATCCAAGTAACTGATTGGCCCTTTTTAATAACACCTTCTCGAACACGACAAAGTGCTAATCGACCTAAGAATGGTGATGAATCTAAGTTTGTAACATGTGCCTGCAAGGGTGCACCCTCATGATATTCCGGTGCTGGAATTGCAGAAAATATTGTGTCAAATAAAACATCTAAGTTTTCCTTATTTGGCATGCCACCATCTGCTGGTCGATCAAGGGATGCCTTACCTGCTTTGGCAGATGCATAAACAATTGGAAACTCAATCTGATCTTCATTTGCATCTAAATCTAAGAAGAGTGCGTATGCCTCATCAACAACCTCAGCAATACGTGAATCTGGTCGGTCAACTTTATTAATTACTAAAATAACTGGTAGATTTTTTTGCAGCGCTTTGCGAAGAACAAATCGAGTTTGTGGCAGTGGTCCCTCTGAGGCATCAACTAATAAAATTACGCCATCAACCATCTCTAATCCACGTTCAACCTCACCACCGAAATCAGCATGTCCTGGTGTGTCAATAATATTTACAATCGTATCCCCGCGCTTAACCGCGGTGTTTTTTGCCAAGATGGTAATTCCTTTTTCGCGCTCTAGATCCATGGAATCCATCATGCGATCTTGGCCTTCATCTTGTTTTTTATGAGCTGCAAATGCGCCAGATTGCCAAAGCATGGCATCTACCAAAGTTGTTTTACCATGATCTACGTGAGCAATGATTGCCACATTTCGCAGGTTGTCGCGTTTTTTAACTGGCAGATCTTTTAGGTGTGCTTGTTTTTTAGACATTGAATCGAAACTCCACTACATCGCCATCGACCATTATGTAATCCTTGCCTTCCATTCGCACCTTGCCATTGGCGCGGGCTTGCACCATTGATCCAGCAGCTACTAAATCATCAAAAGCTACAACCTCAGCTTTGATAAATCCTTTTTGAAAATCGGTGTGAATTACACCAGCCGCAGCTGGGGCAGAATCACCTTTATGAATCGTCCACGCTCTAGCTTCTTTAGGGCCGGCGGTCAGATATGTCTGTAATCCTAATGTATTAAATCCAACTCTTGCTAATGTGGTTAATCCTGGCTCAGTTAATCCGATTGATTTGAGCAATTCCAGCGCATCTGCCTCATCTAAATCAGCAAGCTCAGCCTCAGTTTTAGCATCCAAGAAGATCGCCTCCGCAGGCTTTACCAATGCGGCTAACTCATCCCGTAATTTATTATCTGATAATTCAGCAGCATCAACATTAAATACATATAAAAATGGTTTTGCTGTTAGTAGTTGTAATTCGGCTATCGCCTCAATATCAACCTTGCTGCCCCGAAGTAGTTGGCCATTATTTAATATCTCAGCCGCAGCCTTTGCCGCATTTAATACCGGCACCTTCTCCTTAACTGTCCGAACCTCTTTTTCAAGCCTGGGAATTGCTTTTTCTAATGCTTGTAAATCAGCTAAACAAAGTTCGGTATTAATAGTTTCCATATCTTTCTTTGGATCAACATTGCCATCAACATGTACTACATCACCATCTTTAAAAACTCTTATCACCTGGCAAATTGCATCTGACTCCCTGATATTTGCTAAGAATTTATTTCCAAGACCTGCACCTTCAGATGCACCCTTAACAATGCCTGCGATATCAACAAAGGAGACAGCAGCTGGCAATATTTTTTCGGAGCTAAATATTTTGGCAAGAACTGCCAAGCGATC
>B570J14230_10000193_pt1 | contig 22887 bp, 20 predicted proteins | sample LakMenepilimnion_3_FD_14230 | JGI IMG/M metagenome (IMG submission 14230) | reverse complement strand
ATAAGCTAAGTGTGATATAATATCAGGGTGAATTTCATTAGTAATATTATAGGAGAATGGATGCTTAACACGGGTAAATTCCCCATCATTGGGTATATGATCTTCATAAAACAGTGCTAATTCTTTTTCTTTATCATTAAATGCTAAAGCTTTATCGTTGTGCAAATTAACCAGTGGTGTCGTAATATGACCATTAAACCTTATATCAAACATCTTGTTAGCAGATATCATAGCAGTAGAATTTTTTATTAAATCATTACCAATTGAGCAATAGGTCTCGTTAAAGTTTTTGTCGTATGAGTGCATAGTTCCTCCTCCTGCTGACCAGCTATGGTTGTCCGAATGAGAGTTTTTGATGTCAAATCTGTCTTCTCGTCCCCAACTAGACCAGGCGACAAGAATAATATCATCCTCGTTAAATTTATTGCGCAAATCACACTCTAGTAATCTAGAATGTATTCCTACATTTCCTATGCCAGGTACGCCCCAATTTTGATGCGGTATTTTTAATTCATACGCTATAATATCAGCCCACGTGAGCCAAAAAAACTGAGTGAAGGAGCATCCAAAGGTAAACAATCTACTCATAGTTTCGTTACCCAAGCTTTACCAAAGTTTCTGCGTCTCGCAAAGAAAATCTGTTCGCAAAATTGCTGTAGACTCATATCTTTATCCTCAGGAAAATCAAACTCATATGTTGCAGCAGTATTTAACTCAGCAATATCCTGCACATAACCAAATATATCGTGCTGTAGTTCAATCTTCTTAGGGTATACACTACAATCAGAATACTTTATCAAATAGTTTCTTTGAACTGTCATCAAATCATTTAATAATGATTCCTCAATGTCGTAAGTAGTTCTCAGATAGTCTTCAATTACATCAAACATATCATCGTGTTTATTTAGATTAGCAATATTAATAATCGTACTGTGAATTAAATTCCAGCCGTGTATCTCTATTCCCTGAATAGGTTTATGGTCAATAGCCCCGCTCTCTCCCCAATTATAGTAATGCTCTCTAATACGTTCTATCTCACTATTAAGCCATTCATGTTGTTTAATGTATTCAAACAAGCCATCATAGAATTGGCTGTACTCAATATTATATTTTTTATGTAATACTCTTGAAATATAGTTAGTGATGCCATTAATGTGGAATGTATTCTGAAACCAACTGAATACTTGACATTCATTCATCGTATCTATCGGTAAATCTTTAGTTGAAATAATAACTTCAACACCCTCACGTATATCATGTTCATTATAGGTGCCAATAATATAGTCATACACGACGACACCCTTTAGGTCGTATTCTTCACGCTGAGTTAAATTCATTTCAGCATTCTCTAATAGTTGTGCTTGATAAACAGTAATGCCGGTGTGGTTACCTGCTTTATACAATGTATAAAAGTTTTCTTTCCAAGTCTTTTCTGTTTCGCCCGGCAATCCAAGAATCAATTCAGTGAATAACGGAATATTGTGTTCTTCGCATAATTCAAATACTTCTTCAATCTTGTTAGTGTCAAGGTTTTTTCTCTTAACTACATCTAACGTATGTTCATCCATTGTCTGCACACTTAGATTCAATCCTATCTTACTGCCGCCTTCGTATATCAGCATCTTAACAATGTCAACTACTTCACGCTTTTGATTCTTTGCCCAGGATATAGTATATGATTTTGGATTGTCATATTTCTGTTGTACTTCAACTAACTTACGAGCAATAGCCATATCTCTGTCAGCAAAGATACCGAAGTTTGCATCAGTGATTGATACAAAGTCACAGCCTTTCTGCCCAACCCATTCAAGTTCTTTATAGACACGCTCAGCATCAAACTTCTTGACTTTACTGTATGTCAAGCTACCCCAATCACAGAACGTGCAAGCATAAGGACAACCGCGATTAGTTTCAAGTGTAACGTTCCATCTTACTTCTGGATGCTTCTCAAACAGATGGTCAAACACGCCAGTTAAATATGGACTAGGTATGGTGTTTAAGTCGTTAATGCGCTCAGGGATACCCGTGTTCACTGCTTTGCCATCAACATTAACTAACAGACCCTTAATGTCCGTGTAATCTGTATTACCCGCTATATAATGTTCTAGAATAGCTTTCAAGGATTTCTCACCCTCTTGAATTGAGCAGATATCAATGTAGGGGCACTTTATAAAGAACTCAGGATCAGTAATGGCTGGCTCTGGGCCTCCGCTGAGTATAAGCATATTAGGGTTAGCTAATTTAAGAGCCTTACCTAATACATGATTATAATTTTTATTCCAAATATAAGTGGACAGTCCTACAATGTCGTGATCTTTTAATCGTTCAACTACATCTTCAATGGGTTCTCGTCGCCAAATAAACTCACCCAATTCAATCTGACTACTAATATGTTTAAATTGTGATGCATAACACCACAGTACCGCAGGAGTATAAGGCAAATAATACGCATTAAATTCCTTAGGACCCTGATTAAAATTGGGATTTACAAAACTTATTTTTCTTTTACGCATAGATGTATTTGCCACTGCGTCTATAATAGTTATAGACGTAATATATCTACAATCTTTTCAGCAGTTCGCTGGTGTATTGATTCTGCAAAGTGTCCGCCCGGGCAAACTACCTGCTTACCCACAAACTCTGTTTCTACTATTTTTTTCATATCTACTATGTATTCTAGTTTAGCATACTCCATTAACATGTTAATATCAGGACGATCCTCATATCCAGTCATGGGCCAACTATCGGTGAGTATATTGTCATGTGAAGCAACCCAGTGTAAGGTGATATCATTTAATTTACAGAAATCTTGTAGTAGAACAATGTTTTTATAAAAGTTTATCATTTGGTGATATTGAGTATCATACATTACCTGGTATTTTCGCATGTTACTTAAGTACTCACTTTCCCCTGCATTTGAATATGTTCCGGATACACATACCCAATCTTGCGATCTTAAGTATCTGTCGGTTCGGTTCGGAGTATCATTCGATACTTCTCGACGGCCGGGATAAGTTGTGCCTACAAGTGCAATAATATTTTCATTAGGATTTTCTTTTTTTAAATTATATAACTCAACTAGAGAGTTCCTAACAATACAATCCATACTTGACCCAGGCATTGCCCTATTGATAACCCGAATACCAGTTAATGCCGATACTTTGTTAGGAAAGGCCCGTTCAAGTTCTAATTTCTCAATTTCTTTCATCTTGTCACGGTTTACTAGACCGGTTGCATGTGCAGATTGTAGCCAAATTTTGTGTTGCTCATGCTGCTTAGTATACGGTGGCCAAATCAATAAACCAGGATATCCCGGAAGTATCTCATCTGCTAACTCTACCCCTGCAACAAAACTATCTCCATTGCAATAAAGCTGCATTACCATTTACCCGTGCCGGACCATGAGAAGTCAAACGTGAAGTCGATAGTTTCGTTCAGGTGTTTTTCTTCTGCTAGTAGATCCATAAACTGTTCATGACTGCGGCCTTCCATTCCCCAACGCGGAGGCTTCGAAAGTTGTCTTGCTCTAAGAGCAGCGTTAACCTTTTCTCTAGAGTAATCTTGTGCAAAGAAAGGACTGCGCGGCATCATTGGATCTGGTGGACTCACAATGGCCGGGGGCTGTTCAAACTTATATGTAAAGTCAGCAGACCAATTACCATCATGGTCAATAGTAAAGTCATGCGTAGCCCAATATGGGCCAGCATTACGATCACCGAATTCCATAAGATCGAGCTTTTCATCAAATCTCACAGTAGCCGTAAATCCCCCTCGAGTTTTCCATAGCATACGAAACAATACAAATATTTCATTGATTAGGCTGTCTGCGAAAGGACTAATGTTCGGCTTAACAATCTCATAATCAAATTCTTCAAACTCAATTTCATTAATTCTTGAAGGGTCATGCCATGTTAAGTCATAGTGATAGAGAGGGATGTTCGGACGATCCGGAATATTTACTGATATATCAGTAATTAAATTATTAACAAAGATGAAGAACGACTTCATTCTAACAAGAATGTGAAACTTTGATAGCTTGAAGTCTTTGGTCATAACCCCATCAAGATACTTGTGATCAAGAATATTGAATCTATCTGGATTCTGACCTGTGACCGTGTTCATGCCCCAACCGAAACCAAAGCCCGGGGCAATGTTAACAAGATTCTGATTTCTATTACGCCACAAGAATGTTAATGTCTCTGCAAAGTGCTGAGGTCTTTCTGTGGGGAAGCCAACAATCCAATTAGTGAACGCGCCGATGCCGGTCTTTTTACCGTCAGCAAGATTTTGTTCCATTTCAGCAACAGTAACCTTCTTGTCCATATCGTCAAGAACTTTTTGACTCCCTGATTCAATACCGTAGTTAAGCATTGCACAGCCGGCCGCTGCTAAGTCTTCATAGTACTCTAAGTCCATGCGGCCATCACAACGGCAGTACCCAGTCCAGTGAAGTTTCATATCAGCAGCAATAACACCCTTACAGAATGCACGTAGCTCGTTGAGATTACCATTAACAAGACTGTCAATAAACCAAATGACATCTGTACCCTTTGAATAATATAGATGACGAATTTCTTCTAGGGCATCTGCTGCCGTGCGCTGTCTATATTTCCAGAAGTGTGTTTCTTCGCAGAATGAACATTTAGCAATACAACCGCGGCTTAGCTCAGAGTTAATGCCATTTGGAATCTGATATTCATTAAAGTCAAAATGTCTGTAATCTGGGGGCGGCATGTTACTGATATTGAGACGCTGCTTTTCTGGTTGCACTCTAACTTGAGTTTCATCATAGCGTACGCCACGCTCTACTTCGTCTAGGATCTCCAGTAGAATTGCTTCACCTTCGCCACGAACAATATAATCAAACGCTGGATTAATGTTTCGTAGTTCTTTGTGAGCATCACTGCCTCCTAATACAAACACCGAGTTAGGTAATACTTTCTTAAGTTCAGTTGCCATCCAACTAGTAGGCTCATAGTTACAGTAATAAGTTGTAAAGCCAATAACGTCTGGCGCGTACTCTACAATCTGTTTAATATAAGCAGTGAAAAGGGGTTCTAGTCTTTCATGTATGTCTTCATAATAGTTATGTCCTACCCATTTCCATTCACGAGTACCATCCCATGGACTATAATCAAGACCGCAGTTATTACTTACTTTCATGTAGTTAAACGCTTTAACGTTTAAGTCAATACACTTACTTTCATATCCTGCACCTGCTGCTACCGCAGATAGTCTTGCCATATTAAAAGGCGGGAACATGGTTGCCCATTCCGGCAACAGTAGCAATAGTAATTTGGTATTCTTAGTAGAAGGAGCAAGCTCTACCTCAGTGACACCTTTCTGAACTTTGTCTTTAGCATAAGGAGCAATTGCTTGAAGCATTGCAATATGCTTAGCATCAGCATCGGGTTCCATTGGTCTGATTTCGGCTTGCGGTTTCGCAAAAATAGATAGTTCTGTCATATATCACCTAGTTTAATGTTGTTATTAGCTAATGGCTCTGAACGGCTACGCAATACAGCATGGTTATGCTCTACTATTGTGCGTATGTTATTTTGCCACTCAGTCCATTCTGTATCAGTAAGTTTAGTAAGTCGTTCGATTTCATTTACGATTGCGACTAATCTATCCTCATGTGATTCGATAGTATCATAGGTTTCATCAATATAAGGATGAAAGGTCTTGTAACCAAACTTACGTAAAGCTTCTAGACTACCAGGTCTTCCTAGCAATATAAATGGATGCTTCATACTAATTGCGTTGAATGTTTTTTCACTAAAGAAAATTGAATTCAAGTCATTTAGATTCGTGTCATCGAAACAATATGTTTCCGGAATCACGCTAAAATAACTGTTTTGAAACAGTGCGGCATCAGTCTCATTTAGACTAGTTGGATTGCTACCGTGTTCATCTAGAGTAAGACGCAATGGTAAACTATCTCTAATATCAAGCAAGCTTTTAATTATTGCATCCTTAAAGACGGGTGTGTAAGAAACCGCATATTTAATAATATGATCATTGAATGTATGGGTACTATCATAGTATGAATAGAAACCTTCATTGATTAATTCTCTACTAGCCATTAGTCCCAATAGACATATACGATGCAAGTGCGGAATTCTATTCATGCAGAGGAATTTCTTTTCTCTGGGGCCGATTACGTAAGGGCTACTAGTGTCAACTCTGATGTAATTTTTAGTTACAACTTGCTCGAAAGTTCGTAGTTCAACTATATTGATAGGATTGTTCCATTCGTTAGCTAGACACAACTCAGTATGTTTTTCGCTAGCATCAGATGATGCAGTTAGGTAATAGACCGCTGATGCATCAATATTTATATTAGGAACTACATTGTATATACGAGTAATTTCTTTACTTGTAAAAGTCTCATGTGAGTTGTCAATTACGATAAACTTCTTACCCTGTGCCACATGATCGTTAATAATTTCTACTATAGTTTCATCTGACATATTAAAGATAGAGTCGCAGCCGCGACGGGCAGACAATAATAGAATATCGTCTGCGTGTTTACCAAGCTCATCCCATATTAAATTGTAATAAGGAGATACCGTTCCACTATACTTAAGTGCGGTATTACTAATAGACTCTGCACGAGTATTACCGTAGTGTATAATCTTAGCAATATTGCAGTTTGGTTGCATCTTTCTCCACGGATCAATTACAATACTATTAGGCGGAAAGGGGAATTCTTCTACCCATTGTTCCCAATAACCGATTAAAAAGATCGGATTAGTTATATTATACGGAATGAATAGATCGCCAGTGTGGACATCGTAATAGTTTACATTCACGCCTAGGTTCTTCAAATAATATCCGACTAGTAATGATGAACTGCCGTGTGTGTAAGGTACATTGGGCTTGTATGCTTTACCAATTATTGTTACTTCGCTTCCGTATTCTCTGCACTTTAGAGCTAGGTTATACGCCTGTCTTTCTCTTGCAGTCATAATAGAATCAAATAGATCGTAACCTAAATCTAATCTATATGCCATCTCACGTAGCGCAATATTGTCACGAGGATGACAGGCGCCGCCATCTCCCATGCCTGCTGTCATATACGCAGGGCCCATGATGCGGTGTGTTGATTTGGATAATGCATTAGTAACAATATCAACATCGATGTTGCCGCTTTTTTCGGCGACATCCTGAATCATATTGACAAGCGCAACCTTGGTCGAAATGAACGTGTTGTAGAAAATCTTAATAGCCTCTGCTTCGTCCCAAGTGCCGACTTCGATTCTAGGATCATTTTTCATTAGTGGAGCATAGAAGTCAATCAACTCTTTTGCATCGCCGGTTGTAGAACCATCTTCGGTTCCGATAATAATCATTTCAGGATTAACCATATCCCATTTAACAGTACCCATAGCAATAAGATACGGATTATAAATGAAACGTGCATTAGTAATGAGAGGGCGCAACGTATGACGCACTGTACCTGGCAGCACTGTACTAATTAAGATAACAAGCTGATTAGGATTAACGTACTTGTTGACTTCTTCTAGAATCTCAGATACAATAGTATAATCAAAGTCCTTAGGAGTCATATAACTAGTGGGTGTCTCGCCTCCGTACAGAGGATCATGTGGCGTCGGAGCTGCAATAAAGATGATGTCCCTATCTTCGACTGCTTCTTTGATTGTTTCTCTCATGGGAAACGAAGGAGTTCTTATATCTACATCATATCCCACAACATCATACTGTTCTGCCATTATTTCGGCGCAGTCTTGTCCTAACTTGCCGACACCAATCATTGCTACTTTTGTCATAACAATATTTAATTGATTAGAGAACATTGGTTATTTTTACCAAAGGTCCGGGACTTTATGATGATGACAGTCCGGGAACATAACAGCAAATTCATTTCGGTGGGTAATGTCAGCAATAATATTTGCACAGTTTTCTGCGTAGTCAATAGAATCTTGTGTCAGGGGGAGACCTAATTTAATTAGATAATTGCAGTATCGAATAGGATTAGGATGGTAATCCGCTCTAATACCATCAAACTGTTCGCCTCTATAGTAACTACCAGACTCCCAATTATTGTTCATTTCAAGCTCAAGCATTGATTTAGGGAAAGTTGCTAGCAAGTCTTTATACGTATCAATAATATCGTTAGATATGGCATGTTCCGGTGACCCGTCATTTAAATATCTAAACTCTAACGGCGTAGACAATAATCCTATATAGTCACACGGTAAATTGTTAACATATGATGTAGCCATTTCAATAGTAGCTAAATCACGTATTAGATAACCATCCGGGTCAGCAAACTTATCAACGAACTCTTTACTATATACACTCTGAGTGAAGATGTTACCTGGATTAATCCAGCCGCCTCGAACATAGTGTGTTTCTCTGCATGTAGTTGTCCACATGATGACTACCAAATCTGTTTCACATAACTTAAACTTAAGATTAGCTTCTACAAGTCTATTAGCAATAAAAGGATTACTTGTGCCGGACAGTCCTATATTATAGAACTCAGCCTCAGGCATAGACTTACTCAATATGTTTGCCCATGTTGGGTAAAAGTATTCAGTAAAACTACAGCCAATAGTGAATAGTCTTTTATATTTGGTTAAATCTGATATCATTGTTTATCTTTCTATAAGTCGGTAAAGAAATCATTCTTGCTCATAAGCAAGTTATAGTTGTGTTCGCAAATTTCACGCATCGCAATTAAAAATTCTTCCAGTTCAGTTTCATTTAAATTAACCAACCGTTCTATTTCTTTTACGATTTTCATCATACGCAATGCGTCATCGTGTTCAAGGTCGTAGTCTTCATTGATCCAGGGACTAAATGATTTATAACCTAATTCTTTGAATTTGGCAAGAAAGTGAGGGGTTGATGCAATAATAAAGGGATGCTTCATTGAGACTGGCTTAAATGTTTTTTCACTTAAGAATCTACCATATTCCTCAGGTCTTTCTCGCATAAACATAAATGTTTCAGTTACCACACTGAAATATGTTTCGTTATATAGATAGTTAGTAGAATCATCTAGCATAGCCTGGTTAATAGTCAAGTCATCTTTGTCTAGGTAGAATTCTGGAAGATTAGTTAATAAGTCGTTTTCTATGTTGTCAAATAATGCTGTTGCTTCGGCTGATGTTTCCATAAGGTAACGATTTCTTCCTACTACAGAACGCCAATTTCTATTATCATCGGCCTTCGCTAGGCTTACATAGCCGTGCTTAATTAAGTCTAGTGCATATAATAATGCTACCAGCACTGTTCTATTGCCTCTCCATCTACGGTTGAAACACAAGAATTTTTTAGTATATTTCTTGCTCTCTAATGTAACAGTATCGTTCATAATCTTGCGATTATGTTGAATATCGTGTTCAAACCTTCTCATCCATCGAGACTTCATTTCGGGAAGACCCAATTTATTTGCAACGGTTGTAATATGGCTCGCAATGTCTGCCGATTCCGAAATCAATTCAATATGTTGTGGTGGTATATTATGCCTTAGTACAACACTGTCATACAAATTTTGAACAATATAATGAAAACCTTCATGGCTGTTAGACAATACTAGAGTAGCTGTTCCATTACGTATTTGCTCTATTTGTTCTGCTGATAATAAAGTGTCTAATGGAAATACATCAAATACATTACCATTAGCAAACTCATAGCAATAGTATAGCTCAGTTTTTTCTTCATAGTATGGCCATACAAACATATCGCCTCTAACTTCTTTATATGGTTCGCCGGCCCACGATGGGGAACTTAGATAATACAGTGTTTCTTTATTGAGTATGGTCATGATATATTTATTAGTTTACCGTCTTTGTAATTTTCAATAGCGTTTACCAGTATTTTTCCATAAATGGCAAGTAATCAAAAATGTTTCTCTTGCGATACTTATCTAGTTTAATTAGATAATTTTTCATTTGCTCCCATCTAAGTTTCTGCATCTGGGGTTCTACTTCTTTTTGTATAATATTAGTACGGATGTTTGCAATTACCGATTCATATTTGTCGCCTAATCCTCTGCGTTCGCTGAGTGCTTCAATGCGCTTCATAGTTTCTTCACACTCTGCCTTCATTGTGTCTGGCATAAAGGAGGGATCAAGGTATGCTGGATTGTTTACGCATTGGATATGCGGCAATGAAGTTTGGAATGAGTCATTGCTTAATATTTGATCTTCCCACCACTCCAATGTTTCATCCAGTGAAAGAATATTCAGCGTTGTTACGGTAAGGCTCAGTCCGACAAAGAACTTACCAGTACTAGTAATGTTCTTAATATTCTCTAACTGTGATGTAACCTTTCCCCAAGTGAATGGGTAACGCTGGTACTCATTTACTTTACCCACACCGTCTACTGAGATTGTAATGTGCTTGGTTCCGAAATGACTCCAAAGCTCAATTAAGTCTTTTGAGATATTGGTTAGATTAGTAACATATCCTAAGCTGGTATTTGCTGCTCTGCCCTGCTCAATGAGACGATTCAACATAACAACATGATCATCATTAATAGTTGGCTCGCCACCAACAAATTGAATGTCAGTAAGATTAGGAAGATTGTCTATTAAATTAGGCACATGTTCTTCTGCGAACCACATTTCTTCTAGCGTATAAGGAAACGGTCCGTTGATAGCGACTTGTTCTTGCGCCCACAATGAGCTTGCAGACTGGTTGCACATTAAACAAGCACTATTACACTTATTACCGACAGTTATATCTAATAGAAAAATGTTGTCAAAATTATCAATCTCTGCGGTATCTTCATGCCAACTACGGCCAGTTCTTTCTTCTACTTGTGAGAGAGTATTATTGAATATTTCTCTTGTACTTGCCTGCCCGGCATCTTCTCTGATCTTACATAGATTACAGATAGGATTCCATTTACCTTCAAGTAAATCTTCACGTAGCTGCACTAAATCCGGATTGTTAAACCAAGGCAATAGTTCATTATCATATGCCGGAAGTTTATTCTTAGTTTCAGACCAATGGTATGTGTCAACTGCACAGCAAGGTCTGCTGCCGCCATGTGCGCCAAAACTAATACTGTTAAATGCTAATGCACAATAAAGCGGTTTTGTCATAACATTCCAAGCTCCAGTTTAGCTTCATCAGTCATTTTATCCGGATCCCATGCAGGCTCCCAAACTAAGTTCACTTCGGCGCTGCGGATTCCGGGAACTATGCTGACTCGCTGCTCAACATCGCCCGGCATCGTCTCTGCAACCGGGCAATTCGGCGTAGTCAGCGTCATTGAAACGACAGCATGTTTACTATCACTAATCTCTATATTGTAAATCAGACCAAGGTCGTAAATATTCACCGGAATTTCCGGATCATAGATTTCCTGTAACGCGGCAATAATCGCCTCGTGAAAATCGCCATGCGGCAACATTGTTGTGGGGGCCGGGGCCAGCTCAGTCATTATTCTTTTTCCTTAGTAATCATAATGTCAGTACCGCATGTACATTGTGTCTTGGCACAAATAATAGGCTTTGTAATTAATTCTATTTCGGTGTATATATTACCTAATTTAGGGCCTTGTCCACACGATGCAGCAGTAATATTGCCTAAAGTATCAATGAATAGAGCTTCATCCACGTGACACTTCCATCCACTGAAGAAGTTGCGGCGCTCTGCGACAAGTCGATTGCCGTTTAATGCTAATTCCTTACCGGACGCATAGACTTCTTTGCTAGAAGCATTCCGTTTGCTACCGCGCGGCTTAGGTAAAAGCTGCTGTGATTCAAACGAGTGGGTTGTAAAGAAATCAACCATCCATTGCTCAGAGTATTCCCAAGGTCCGGCATTAACACTAAGTTCATCGAACAGCGGAACCCATTCAATATTATAGTTCTGTAGTATATTCTTTACTTTAGCACCAAAGTCAATCACTTCCTGAAAGCGGTCTTCCTGCATCATCATACGAGAGCATAGATAATTTACTTTATCCTGTAAGAACACTAGATTATCAAGATAACGTTCTTGGTCAGCAAAGTCAATGTGGAAACTTGCTACAATATCATGAAACAACTGGTAATGTTCTTCCCACCACTTAGTAGCACGACTCAGATTAGTGTTGATGCCAATATGCGGATCATCAATTTCAATCTTTAGCCAATTGATGAGAGGAATAAGGTGTGGCCACACTGTAGGTTCGCCCCCACTAAAGTAGAACTTAAACCCTTCATAGCCCCTGGCTTTATAGTTGTCAATGATAATCTTTAGATTAGCAACAATTTCTTCAAAGCCATCGTCTTTTTTATTCTTTCCTGCCCAGTTACCGGGATTACAATAAGAACACTTATAGTTACAGAAATCGCTAACCTGCCACGTAATGTTTACGTAGGGTTTTTGCATTGGTTTAATAGCAATTAATTCTTCTTCTAAAATCATGATAGTTCCGTTTCAAATATCTTAGTACCTTCCAGCTTTCTAGTCTTGTCCATCAGATGTACGTGATTACGAAGGCGAACATTTAACTCTGGGTCATAAGCTGGCGTTAGTATAGAATCTAAACATGGCTTCATCGTGTCTTCGCTAATTCTAAAATAACTAATAAAATTATTAGTAGAAAAGTCTGCGGCTAACCGTTTAAATTCTTCAACCCATTCGAGTCGCTGTTCCATTGGCACTGCACCCAATGCAAGATGGGGAGGGGCATATAGCGTAATTGGCCACCAGTCGATATGCTTACAGTATGTATCGGCAGCTTCACGTAGCGTTTCCCAGATAGGAAGTAAGTGACGATAGTTTAATGCTTGCAACACAGTGTAGCACTTTACTTTCCAATTGGGTCGTACAGATGCCAAGTCTACTGCCCGCATAATGTTTTCTCTAACTTTAGCAGTATCACTCGGAAAACGAATAAAGTTACCTACTTCGTCAGCTCCATCAAAGCTCATCTGAATTTCTACGTTCTTGAATTTTTCAAGTCTACTGTAGAATTCATAGTTCCAGCTTGACATATTGCTAGTAAATTCGATAGCACAATCAGTGTTGCCAGCATCTAATAGCATCTGCATCATCTTGTAGTTGGCTTTAATCAGTGTAGGCTCCCCACCGGTTGTATAAAGTCGCTTTAAATTAGGAGCAAGTTTTTTGAAGTTCTCATAAAAGGTGTCTGTATCATACCAATTCTTTACATCAGTCTGATCAACCATATCCTTTTCTTGTTGCCAGACTGATTTTAACCAACTATATTTCGGATCATCAACTTCTCCGTTTGCAAGTAACTCTGCTCTTTCGTCATAGATAGGAGAACTACTTAATGCATAGCAAGTAATGCATTGTAAATTACACAAGTTCCCCAAGCGTAATTCAAGACTGATAGGTAGATGGTCTAAAGCTGTTACGTTTTCTTGTGCAATGCCATCGAAGATGTTTGCAGTGAACTCATCCTTTTCTTTTCTGCGGCGCCATTCATCGTTCTGCCCCATTCTAGGACTATGACCTGAAATCTTCTCAACTTTATAACATTCTTGACATGCAGAAAAACCGCGATTTGAACGGTGCATCTGTCTTGTGTATAACATACTGATGCTGTTCCAAATATCTTCAATCTTGTCATGACCAAAGTTAAACGGAGTGTCTTCGACATCAGTTACATAGTTGACATACTGTATGCTACAGCATAACTTTACCTTACCGTCCGGACTCGTGTGTAGGTTAATCCACGGCAAGACGCAAAACTTATCGAGATTTTCAGCAAGCCATTGCGTTTTGTTTTCATTAGATACGTCTGTCGGAATTGGTACGCCTGTAATTGTCATAGTGATTTAAACTCCGAATAAATGTCTGTAAAAGATTCGTTGCGAACATTATCAATAGTTGCAATATGCTTTTTAAATTGCGGAATTAAATCCGAATTATCTGCGCTATACATATGTTCTACAATTCCCTCAACGTCTCTGATAATATGCTCCCAAGCATTGTTACTTCGTAACCATGCAACATATTCTTTATATATCTCTGCGATTTCATCTTTTAATTCTTTAGGAAGGATCGTTATTGAAAAATATCTTGGATGAGTTAAAATATTGATACGAACATGGTTAATATTTAGTAAACCTTGATCTACCCATGACTTGTGAAACTCAAATAAATTATACACACTAAAGATACTAATAGTAGGAGTGATTTCAAAATAAGTATCGGGACAAGATTCAATCATTTCTTTTCTATTAGCAACAATCTCTTTCCAATTTGTACCGGAACGACTATATTCTGCACGTTCACCGAATGTATCTAGGCTAGCTGCTACTCTTACGTCTTTAAACAATTTCCAATACTCAAGCATTGAACGTTTCTTGTGGCGCAAGTTGCTAAAGTTTGTAGTGTAACGTAGTCTTACATCATCACGATTTTTTTCAAGCCAATAGTCTAATACTTCATAGTGTTGGGGAGTAATTAATACTTCGCCGCCAGCAAAGTAAACTTCTTCTATTGTATCTAAGTGTGGCTTTAGTTTGCCCATAAAATCATCGGCGCTGTTTACATCAATGAACTTGGGTCGCTCATAGCCAGGAAACAATTTAATCTGATCGTCATGCCACTTACTGCTTAATTCAGGGCCGCACGTTCTGCACTTCATGTTGCATAGATTGCTGAAACGAATATCCATATAACGCATTTTGAAATCGTCAATGGTTCCGTCTTCTTGTGTTTCTTCTGCTAGTGGCAGATAGTGCTTGAATGTCTCTAAGCTGCTCTTACGTAGTGTCCAAGTGTCAGCGGTGTCTTCAAGCTCAAAGCAACGGGTACACATGTCTGGCTTTTCGCCATTCATAAACTGTTTACGTAACGTCTTGAATTCTTCGCTGTTGATTACTTCGTCAATAGGCATGTCATTGATGTTGCCCAAACCTTGATTAGTATCGCTCATACAGCAAGGATATACTGACCCGTTAGGCCAGATATGCATATGTACCCAGGGCAGAATACAAAATGAACCGTTATCTTTTAGAGCGGGTTTGTTAAATTTACTTGCTGACATAATCTATAAAAATCCATCATTTCTGGGAAGACCGAAAGCATATCGTTTTCTCGTCTGTCATCTAACTCATTAAACCAATTGTAAAAGTCACGACGACCTTCAATTAACTTTTGTTCATCATACACTGTTTCTGCCATATAGTCAACAACTCTCTTGAACTTTTCATATTCAATCGTACTGAAGGCATCTGCACGTTCGTCATCAAGATTATCTTCCATAAACTTTAATGCATCGTGCATATAGGGCATGAATTCTTCTTTAGGAAGAATGTTCATATCATACTGAATTGGGTCACGTAAGTACGGCGTATCAAAACGAATGATATGCTGCTTACGTTCTTCATCCCAGCCATATTGTCTGCGCCACTCTAGGAACTTTTCCAGTAAGCTCTTGAATGATGTTACTGAGAAAATATTGAACGTAATCATGAACGTGATAGGGCTTTCACTTTTCTGTACGTAAGTATGAAAGTTCTTTTCCCATAGCTCTAATTCAAGACCGGTGCGAATATACTCAGCACGTTCGCCCCAAGTGTCCATGCTCGTGAACAACTTGAATGTTCTAATCTTACCTTCGTCTACTAGCTTCTTGACCTTTACAGCAAGACGGTCAATAAGAATATTCTTAGTACCTAAGTTGCTGTTAATATTTAGCTCAAGCCAAGGCATGGGTTCTTCGTCAATCTTGTCTAGTAGCTGCCATGTACTCTTATGCAACGTAGGTTCGCCGCCCGTAACTCGCATGATGTTTAGTGTCTTGCGTAGCTCAGGCCACCATTCCCAGAATGCATCTACGTAAGGGTTTTCTTCTTCACGTTGATACAACTTCATCCAGTCAACATCACAGCGATGATTCTTTACATTTTCAACAGGGCCAAATTCTTCTATTTCTTTGTAGAACTTTGTACTATATTTCGGATGGCAATAGCCGCATTTAAAATTACACTCGTTACCAAAATTAATTTCCAAATACTCTGGGTTGATGTTTTGGTCCCAGGCTCCCTTTGCGGCTTCTTCATAGCGTTCCTCTGTAAAAATACTTGCATTGCGAATATGTCTATCGCTGATATATTCAGGACCCATTGCTTCAATGTTCCAACAGTATTGACAACCTTCAGGCTTCTTGCCCTCAAGCATTTCTTTACGCTCAAGTTTCTTATGCATAGTATTATGCAATGCGCTTGGGTTTTCTTTTAATTCTGCTAACGGAATCTTATGAGGCTTTGGGTGATAGCAACTATGTGTCTCACCTGATTGTAGATACATTGTAACATGCTGCCACTTAGCCAAACAAAATGTAGGCGTAGCATTTGTGTCAATGAAGTCACGAACTCTTTTAATTCTATCTGTTTCTGATTCTGACAATTACCAGCCCTCAATACGACGAATGACATCCATTTCTTTTACTAATGGACCTTGATTATATTTGTCTGCATTATAGTGACGCTTAAAAAATTCTGACTGTTCAGCATCAAGAGTACACATGGGCAATCCTAACTTACTGTCAAGTTCTTTACCGATGAACCCTGAGCTAATGACCGGGTTGTTGTTCTTATACTGATCCCATAGAGCAGGATAGTTATCAAAGTCTGCAACGTCACGGTAGTCCCAGTCAGTAAGCATAGTCATGTAAGTACCGAGTCTAGCACCGTAGATTGCCCAGATGCCGTTCTCTACATCTGCTCCGACATTATGCCAGATAGTTAAATTATTTAAGTTGCGCCCTGCAACTCTTTCTTTGAAGTCATCTATACTGGGCCTTGCACCCCGATCAAGTACCATCTTGACACCTTCACGGAATCCTGCTCGCCACGCTTGGAAGGGAGTGTGATTCGGATACGTAGTAGAGTAGCAATCGTGCATTGCCCAGTATAGATTATCGGAAGAATCCATGCAGAAATCAACAGTAGTGGCGTCACTACCATCGCTGCTTTCATGGGTCTTCATATTAGCAACGTATGTTTTTGTCCAGGACGACATTCCGCCGTTGCCATAGCGTAGTCCGTTGATAGCATTAACTGCTCTCCAACGATACTGCGCTAATTTGTAATTAGGGTCTTTGTCTGTAAAGTCTAGTTGTAGATTAAAGAAGTTCTCGTCGGGCATATTGTCGCCGTCAATGAGAATGAACCGTTCTGTCGTAGATGCCTCACCCGCTGCTTTATGTGCAGCATCGCTTCCCTTAACGCCGTCTACTCTGACAGCCCAGGGTACCATGTTCTTAATCTTTAACCAGAATTCCTCTTTTTGAGGTTCGTCGTAGCTTAGATAGATACAATCTAAGTCTGCAATATCAATAATGTCGTCCATGCTTATATTTAAGCTGGATATAGGATGCTAGAATAAATTATGCAGAGAAGGTTATTCCACCGCTAATAGTAAGTCCGCTAGGTATGGTTATACCCGGAGGAGGAGCCGTGAATATCACGTTTAGGTTGTTGCCGCCGTCAGTTGAGTTTGCGCCGACATAGAAGCGGCTGGTTTGGTTGACACCGATATCCGTGACACTCAGATAGTCAATGCCGACGGAGGCGTTGGTTAGGTTGAACGTGCGGCGGGTTCCTCCGGCGGAACTGTTTACTGTAACGACATTGCCTGCCGTTCCAGTGATGCTCCAAGTGTCGATAGTGCCTTGGTTGGCGGCGAATTGAACGGTGTGCGCCACGGGCTTGATAGATGCCAGTTCTGTAAATGAGTTTGTACCTGTGATACTAGTTGTAGATGATCCTGTTGCTCCGCCGAGCGTAAATTTGTTGTAAGATAGGCTAGCGCCCTGAAATGCTCTGGCGCTTGCGGTGGTGCTACTAAAAAGAATATTAGCGGTGCCCTTATCAAATGTAAGTCCAGTCGCCGATAAAGTCCAGGGGGAGAAACTCCCTGTGCCAGAGTCCGCTAACGTCCACAGTCCAGACCCCATCATAAGAGTTCTGGTATTTGAGTTATTCGAAAGAAATAGCGTGGTAGTCACGTTGTATATTAATGCATCAAACGTTCCGCGAGTGTGAAAAATCGGTTGATTCGCAGTAAGGGCATCCCCAAGCCGAAACGTGCCGCCGGGAGCGTCAACCGTAATCTCAAATGGGATAGACTTACCTGCACTGGTGAACACCATCGTGCCGCTGCCGGAGAAAGTTTGGGATGAAGAGCCTGATACAGTTACGCCAGAGCCGAGGGTGTAAGAGCCGTATCTATTAGATGCCGTATTGTGATTAAGCGTCACCGCAGACGTTCTGGTGGATGCGTCCAATGCGCCTATGTTGTATGTCAAAGCAAGAGCAACAGTCGTCGCGGCGCCGCTGTCCGTAAATGTCGCAGTATCTTGCGCCAAGGGGAAGTTGTTTACGGCTGGGGTTCCGCTTGAGGTTGTCGCCCATGCAGTGGCGTTCCAGTTTTGTGTTCCAGTAAGGTTCCAATAAACTGTCTTTGCCGCAGGGAACGTGATCCCGCTATTGCCACCGCAGTCACCAGCTCTTGTTGGCGATGATCCTGCTGCTGCTCCAGCAATAGTAATGTCTCTAAAATCGCAGTCGTTAGCTGAGATCGCTGCTGCGGTGATAGTGCGTGCTGTGCCAATGGTGCTCGAATAGATGAAGCCACGTTGAATAGCAGATGAACCAGCGCAAGTAAAAGTGCCGTTAACGGTTTGGTTAGCAACGATTTGCAGTTGGCTTAGACCTGTGGCGCTGGCTGTCAGTGTTAGGTTGTTGAAGGTGTTTGTGCCAGCGCCGATGATGCCGCGGATTCCGGTGCTGCTTCCTGTAAATGAAACATTATAAAACGTTTGGGCGGCAGATGTTTCAAGGTAGCCGTTACTACTCTGCGTTATGTTTATTTGCGATGTACCAGCATTAAATGTCAACTGTGCTGTGTTTGTAAATTGTATAGCCGGAGCAAGAGCAGTCGCACTAGAAAGCGTCAATGTGCTGTTATTGAATAGTATCGACTTTGCGCTACCACTATTCGATAAAACACCGTTTGCAGTAACGCTGTATCCAGCAGTATCAAATGTACCTTGTGTTACCTCTATGTATCTAGTAGACATAGTTATTGCATCACCAAGCGTCACCGTTATGCCCGAACCATTGATTGTAACGCCGCTAAACGTCTTACCAGCAGTTGTTAGTGTCGCCGTGGCTGTGAACGTCATTGTGCCTGTGTGGGTGTATGTTTGACCAGCAACAAGCGTAACGCTGCCAGCTACAGTGATTGCAGTCGAACCAGCAATCGTCCCCGTAAACCCTGTGCAGTTAATTGACTTTGCACCAGTGTTACCACTGGAAATCGTGCAAGTACCAGTAGATAGGTTTGTAAAAAATACATCGTCTGCTGTTGTTGGAACCGATGCACCACCAGAACCACCAGAAGTGGTTGCCCACTTAGTGCCAGCCGTGCCATCCCAGTTTGCAGTTCCACCTACCCAATAACGATCAGCCATTTTCAGCCTCAATCATTTCGGCTTCAGGCGGGTTCTCAACAATAAACAGCCAATTGTCAAGACGTTCCTGCTTCATAGCAGCAATTTGTTCGTCGGTAAACGTGTGGTCTTCCGGCAGATACAAGGCATCTCGGAATACACCATATTGTGTTTCAAATTCAAAATCAATCTTGATCATATAAGCTCCTATGTTATATTTATCGTTACTAACTTCCAGTATTGCCCACTAGCTTCAGTAATTATACTGACATCTTCAGCTTCACATAGAGTGCCTTCAGTATTCTTACATAGTTTACTTACTACTGAACCATAATTATTTCTAATTATTTTCCCGTCAACAACTTTAATATCAGGTCTAGCCTCAGCAAATGTAATTGCATCAATGACTATGTATTTGCCCTCAAGTTTTTCACAAGTGTAGCCGGTAACGGAGCCCTTGTCATCATAATACAGTCTAAACTCTGGCTTGTCAACCTTTTGGGTTTCCCAAATAACAACCATTTCATCCATTGTTATTCCCCTTAAGTTCTTTAGCTAGGCTTTTTACGTGATAGTGCAGTGGATACAGTTGTGGAATAGTATTGATTCTGAAAGTGTGCGGAAGCTTCTCATAAATCAAATTGTCTGTCCAATTCTGAGTAGGACAGCCGTTGATGAATTGCTTCATGTGAATCATTGACATTTCTTTGAATTGTGGTAACGTAGTGTTCTCTTCGCCCAGGATGTGTGCAGCAATAGCATAAGCCCAGTCTGTAGTGCAAAGCTCATCAACATTACACTTGAGAATAGATTTATACTCATCCCAATTCTCAAATATATCACGCACAATATTGAAGAACTTTTCAGCTAATTCACTCTTACGGAAGTACGTAATAGCATTATAAGTATCAGGCAACTTGTTCTCAGTAATGAATCTACGATATGCTTTAATATCTGAGACTTCTTGTTTAAAGTTTCTAATCGTAGTGCTTACTACTAAGTCTCTATTCTGTAATACCTCCCACCAATAGTCAATTGACTTTGGCAAATACATATCAGCTTCAAGCTTGATAGTATACTCGTACGGACTAATCTCGTATACTTGCCAGTCGTTCTGTAACTTCCACTCGGTATCGGGAGCTTGGTCGCCGTACGGAAGCATTTCAGTAGTAATGATTGTGACATTGGCATCAGGCATCACGTTTAAGATGCTATCCTTAAGAACATCAGCGCAAACTTCATAGTCAAGTCCTTGCGCCATAATGACGAAGCCTTTATTCATTTATCATCTCCACGTATATTTCTTTATCCATTACGTGGAAGTCTTGGTCTTTGATTGTGATATATTCTTTTCTTATTTTACCCCGCTGCCAGTTGTCAAACATGACCGTATACTCTGTACCAAGCTGGTCATCACCATCACGATAAACTTGCGTGTTTTTTCCAACGTGTAGTAAATCCCAAGGAATAACATCGCGGGAATCACTACCATGGCCGTTAGCAATACGGAGGGCAAGAGTAAGAGCATAATCGTTGCGATATACAGGGGCGATAAAATGATGAATGTTGGCGTAGTGTTCATAGTTCTTTTGTACCATTTCTAAACATTTAAATATTTGCTCTGCACGAGTAGACTTGCGGAACTTCACAACAGTAGCCCATAGTGTTTCATAGCTATATGCGCTCAATAGCTCTTGTGGGGCGCCAACGTTCATTAAGAAATTAGTTCTATCGTGACAGCAAAAGTCTGTGTCAATATCAAATAAGGTTAGTAGTTTGTCTGAGTTGATGATATAGTCTACATCCACCAATATTGTTTCATCATACGGGCTAAGCTCGTAAGCCATATAGCGACCTTTATTGATCCACATTCCCCAGTCACGAAAGTTATTCTTATCCGGCGTAATCTTTACTACTTTATCCCAAAGCTCATATTCGTCTGCGGGTATAGAATCATCATCTGTTACTAATGTAACAGGCAGCTTTAAGAAATGCTCAACACGCTTTGCAGTATGCTTAGCCATATCATAGTAATTGTATTTAGGACTATTGAAGGCAAATAGTATTACGCCGCGAGTCATCTTTTGCTTTCTAGCTCTTTCCACTCATTATACCAGTCAGACATAACACTACGATAGACTCCCTTTAAGCTAGATAATAGTTTGCTGCGGTCTACTAACACCGGATTGTCAAAGGTATCCATAAGAATAAGTTTATCGTCACCGCCGTTCGGCATTACTGTTAAAAATGCAATAGTTTCTTGGTCAGCACGCCATAGACCACCCTGCTCTGCTACTAACAGTTTAGCGTTGTACTTTTCTTTTAGATAATCTTTTGCTGAGTTGTGAGCAAAACGAGCTTTTGCGTCGGTAATTAAGGTCTTAGTATCCATCATGAACTCCTATGAGTATTTAGATGGATACCCCTATGTAATTAAAAAAGTTAAGAGCCGGTTACTGTACCGGACAATGTAATTGCGCCCCATGTATTAGCAATGTTAGTAACAGAAGGCGGAGTAATCGTCATTGTAGTTGCTGAACCCAATGCAACTACAAGACCATCAGGAACTTCGTCCCAAATAGTGTAGATAGTGATTACTGAGCCAGCATCTCCGTTAGCACCCTGTGTACCATTACTTACAGCAATGAAACGAATGAATGATGATAGATAACCGCTTGGACCTGTACTTGCAGTCTGCGTGAACACAGTAGCATTAGATGTAGTCAACGCATAGTATCCAGTATTTGTAGCAATAGTGGGAGCGTTTCCGCCCCCGCCTATTTTAGTAATACCGTTATATGATGTTCCTGCAATAGATACTGAACCCGATGTAGGGGAAGACATAACTACTGTGCCTACATTACTTGCAAGATTGTTAAACAATAAATCGATGCCAGAAGCGCCTGGATGTGATACTGTCATCTTGATTTGGCCACCGGCATTAAAGAAGTAACGTGCTGCATTACCACTAGCAAAAGTAGCAGTGTGAGTAAATGTCAACTGATTTGACCAAGTAGAACCTCTAGTAGCAGTGTTTGAAGTTGTTGATCCTTGTGCAGTTGCATTTAATCTGTTGGTATAGATAGTTGTCAAGTTAGTAGGAATGGCTGCATTGTAAGTAATAGTCCCGCCGGCAACCGGAACAGAAACACTTGTAATACTAGAGCCTTGATGTGATGCTGCGCTAGCTGTATTAGATACTAGTGATGACCATTGAGTACTAGCTAGGATGTTAGTTCCAGCAGTGACGTTGCTCACCGCAGTTTGACCATAACCAGCATTGGTACCGCCGGTTGCCCAAGTTGCATTTAAAGTATTAGCAGTAGTAGTAGGATTTCCTCCCACTAACGTATTGAAATCTGCTGCCTGAATTGTGCCAAATTGTGCGTAGGTCATTCTAAATCCTTATCTCACTGTGACTACAGCTTCTACTGAGCCTTCATCATCAGTGTATTTATCAATAAGCGCCCTACCTACGG
>B570J14230_10000184_pt1 | contig 23167 bp, 23 predicted proteins | sample LakMenepilimnion_3_FD_14230 | JGI IMG/M metagenome (IMG submission 14230) | reverse complement strand
CTGGACCCTGAGCTTCAAAGGCTCATGTGCTAGCCACTACACAATGGCGGAACCTGAATTATCCCTTATAACTGGTTAAATTAAAAACTTTCAATAATTCGTGCGCCATGAGTAGGTCCATTTGCTCTGACAACAGAGGAAACAACCCCGCTGCTGCTTAATGCAACGGTTAAGTCGATTGCATGCTCATCATCTGATACTAAAAATGCAACAGTAGGTCCTGAACCAGAAACAATCCCGCCAAGTGCGCCATATTCTGTACCTACATCTAGTACCAATCTAAGCGCTGGTCGTAATGAACAAGCTGCAGGTTGTAATTCATTTGTTAATGCTTTACCTAATGCTTTTGCATCCCCGGCTCGTAATGCTTGCATCAACTGCTCACTAACAACTGGTGGTGCAATAGATAGTCCTTCACGCAATCGATCACACTCTTGATAAACGGCAGGAGTTGATAATCCTTGACCTGAAAGGGCAAGCACCCAGTTGTAATTTCCTTTAGCAAGTGCTGGAGTTATCTGATCCCCCCGCCCTGTTCCTATTGCAACTCCACCACAAATTGAAAATGGCACATCAGAGCCAATCTTGCTCCCTACTGACTCCATTTCATCTCTAGAAAGACCAAGTTCAAATAAGGAATCCAGGCCAACAATTACCCCAGCGGCGTCCGCGCTACCACCAGCCATTCCGCCGGCAACTGGAATCTCTTTTTTTAACTTAATACTTAAATCTTTTGGTAGATCATAATTTGCAATCATTAACTGTGCGGCTTTAATCGCTAAGTTTGAATTATCAACTGGTACACCAGTTGAGGTTTGACCTGTGATACTGATCTTGATTCCATCATTTTCACTAGTAGTTGCAACTGTGACATCATCAAATAAGGAGATTGCTTGAAAGACTGTAGTCACCTCATGGAAGCCATCACTGCCAAGTGGGCCAACAGATAATTGCAGATTTACCTTGGCCGGAACCCGGGCGGTAACTCCTCGTGATCTCATACCCTAGAGCGTATTGGTTAGATAACTCACTTGGTGGAATTGTCCTTAATTAATTGCTTACCAATTTGAAAAAACTGAGCAATTGCCAATGCCTCACCGCGAATAGTTGGATCCACCCCAGCTGCGATTAAATTCCCCTCTGCATCATCAAATAACTCACCTACGGCAGAGCGCATCATCTTCCTTCGTTTCGCAAATGCCTTATCAATCACAGCAAAGGTAGCAACTCTTTGATCTTCACTTCCTAAGGGTGGATGGCGAACAAAACTAACTAAAGATGAATCCACATTGGGAACTGGCCAAAAAACTGATCTGCCAACTGAACTAGATAACTCTAAATCTGCCCACCAATTAGCTTTTGCAGTAGGTGAGCCATATTCCTTGTTATTTGGCTTAGCTGCTAAACGATGGGCCACCTCACTTTGAACCATCACCACTCCGCGATTTAAGGTGGGGAATAGCTCTAACATGTTAAGTAGCACTGGTACAGAGATGTTGTAAGGAAGATTTGCGACTAAGACAGTTGGATTAGCAGGCAATTTTGTTAGCGCCATTGCATCCTGGCTAATTACTGTAAGTTTATTTATATCAAAGCCATGCTGGGCAGCTGTTATCGGTAATTGAACTGCTAATCGATCATCAATTTCAATTGCTAAAACCTCTTTGGCTTTTTCTAGTAAAGCCAAGGTGAGTGAGCCAAGACCTGGACCAATTTCAAGTGCGATATCGCTAGATTCAACGGAGGCAAGTTTTACAATCTTTCGACAGGTATTTGCATCAACTACAAAGTTTTGACCCAATTTTTTGGTTGGTTTTAAATTCAATTGCTCAGCTAAAGCTCTTATCTCAACTGCTCCTAGCAGATTACTCATTTAAAACTTTCCAAATATGCGTTCAGCATTTTCAGAGATTGCACCAGCTAGATAATCAACTGATTCATTTCTTAAATCAGCAATTACTCTTAATGTATTTGGAATTTGGGCTGGAGTATTTAGTGCCCCACGATTTGGCATTGGTGCAAGAAATGGTGAATCGGTCTCCACTAATAACTGCTCAATTGGCACAAGCACTACCGCCTCTCGTAGCTCAGGGGCATTTTTAAATGTCACAGTGCCAGCAAAGGAGAGAATGTATTCATTTGCAATGCACTCCTTAGCCATTTGGGCATCACCTGAGTAGCAGTGAAAAATAGTGTTGGCAGGTGCACCCTCTTGAATCAAAAGATCAAGGACAGCTCTGTGTGAATCACGATCATGAATCACTAATGCTTTTTTATGTTCTTTAGCCATCTTTATATGGCGGGCAAATGAGTACTTTTGTTTATCACGTAAATTTTGTGGGGTGCGGAAAAAATCTAAACCAGTCTCACCAATTGCTCTCACTCTAGGATTTGCTGCTAACCCTTCAATAATTTGTAAGTCTTTTTCTAAATCTTCAACTACTGGTGCCTCATTTGGATGCAAAGCAACAGCTGCAACTACCTGGCCAACAAAACTTTCAGCGCATTTAACAGACCAGAGTGACTGTTCAGCGGAGTAACCAACTTGAACAACTCGATCTATGCCAACTGATGCTGCCTCAGTAAGAGTTTGTTTAATTAAGGGTGAATCTGGTTCACTGTTATGAATTAACTCAAGATGGGCATGGGAATCAACTGTTTTAGTTTTTAACGCTTGCGGAAGTGGTCCAGGTTTTCGATCAAGATCGCGGTTATGACGATCTGCCATAAATTACTTTGCCTCTTCTAATCTAGGAAACAACACATCTGTTTTTGTGACAGTACTACCTGCTGGTAATTGCCCCCAATTTGAAAGCTTATCGATCCTCTGGGTAGAAATATCTCCAAGCTTTTCTTGCGCACCTAGACTTACCCACAACTTTGTAGTTACCTCAGGCATTACTGGATGCAGTAAAACTGCTAAAGCACGAAGTGATTCAGCGGTGTTGTATAAAATTTCATCTAACTCTGCTTTTCTAGAAGCATCCTTAGCAACTACCCATGGCTCTGGCACTCAGTCACATAGCCATTAACTCGCTTACAAAAATCCATAATTGCAGTTATGCCACCTTGAAAATCTAAATCACAGATTGATTTATCCGCAGTTTGTACAGTGGTAGAAAGCAGTGAAGCTAAATCAGAATTTTGAGCCACACTTGGAATCTTGTTATCGCAGTATTTTTCAATCATGGCAATTAATCTTGAGGCTAGGTTGCCAAAATCATTTGCTAATTCACTGGTGTATCGGGCTGCCATATCCTCCCAAGAGAATGAACCATCACTTCCAAAGGGAATTGCCTTTAAAAAGTAATATCTAAATGCATCAACACCAAAATCTTTAGTTATATCAGCTGGAGCTATGCCAGTTAACTTGCTCTTTGACATCTTTTCGCCACCAACTAATAGCCAACCATGAGCAAAGATCTTGTTTGGCACAGCAACACCTGCTGCCATAAGCATGGCCGGCCAGATAATTGCGTGAAAGCGCAAAATATCCTTACCAACCAGGTGCACATCAGCTGGCCAGGTGGCAGCAAATTTCTTACCGCCTTGTGAACTTGGTTCATCACCTAAACCAACTGCAGTTGCATAATTTAATAAAGCATCAAACCAAACATAAATAACCTGCTTTGTATCCCATGGAACTGGAATTCCCCAATCAAAGGTGGAGCGAGATATTGATAGATCCCTAACCTCCCCTTCTAAAAATGAAACAACCTCATTTCGTGCACTATCTGGCTGGCATGCTGATGGATTTGATTTGTAGTAATCAAGAAGGGGTTGGCGAAATTCTGATAGTTTAAAGAACCAGTTATCCTCACTTAACATTTCAACTGGCTTTGAGTGGATCTTGCACTTTCCATCATCTAAATCACCAGGTAACTTAAACTCTTCACAACCTATGCAATATGGGCCTTCAAATTTTCCAGCATATATATGGCCAGCATCTTTTAGACTTTGCAAAAACCTTTGAACTCGGTCGGTATGTCGGGCTTCAGTAGTTCTAATGAAATCATCATGAGCAATATTCAAATCTTTCCAGACCGGTTTCCAGGACTGTTCAACTAGTTTGTCACACCAATCTTGTGGTGAACTCTTATTTGCCTGGGCAGTATTTAAGACTTTTTGTCCGTGCTCATCAGTTCCAGTGAGATACCAAACTGATTCACCTTTCTGGCGGTGCCAGCGAGTTAAAACATCACCTGCCACAGTTGTGTAGGCATGACCGATGTGAGGGGCATCATTTACNTAGTAAATGGGTGTGGTNAAGTAAAAAGCTTTTTCAGCCATGATCAGATCTTATCCTCACTCTTGTAGGTAACCATGGCATCAAATACCACTCGCTTAGCNACTGCATATTTCTTCGCTACTTGTGCGATTGCCTCTTTGCGGCTCTCGCCAATTTCTTCAAGCTCTAAAACCATTTTAATTAGATCCTCATCAGCAATCTGCCTACTTGCTGGATCAAAACCAGCAATCACAACTGTTATCTCACCCAAGATCTCTTTTGATTTAGACCAAGAGATTAACTCTGTGAGGCTTCCGCGAACCACCTCTTCATAATGTTTACTCATTTCACGGCAGATTGCCCCACTTCTATCTAATCCAAAGGCATTACCTGCATCAATTAGGCACTCGGTAATTCTGTGTGGTGCTTCAAAGAAGATCATGGTTCGCTCCTGCTGGGCTAGCTCCTCAAACCATTTTTCTCTAGCACCTTGAGTTCTTGGTGGAAAACCTTCAAAACAAAATCGATCAGTTGGTAAGCCAGAAAGTAATAATGCCGTTGTGACCGCACTTGGTCCTGGTAAAACTTTTATCTCTACATTCGATTGCAAGGCAGCTCTTATTAATCGATACCCTGGGTCTGAAATACCAGGAGCACCTGCATCAGTTGCCACCAAAACATCTTTTTGTGACTTCAGTAAATTTGTTAATTCCTCAATTTTTTCACTTTCATTTCCTTCAAAAAATGAAATTACCTTGGCATTATGTTTAATGCTTAAGTCTTGGCAGAGTCTGGCAAATTTACGCGAATCCTCTGCAGCTACATACTGCACCTGTTGGATTGCCTGGATTAAATGGGCAGAGGCATCTCGTGCATCGCCGATGGGTAAGCAGGCCAGGATTAACATCTGCTAATTCTCTCAGGTTATTTCGCAACTGATGTTCTATCTGGTCTTAGGCTGACCCCATGAATAAGAGTCGATTGCGAGAATTTGCACCCATCACCTTAATTCTCGGCTTTGCCCTCACACTTCGGCTTTGGCGACTAAACCAACCAAAAGGTTATATTTTTGATGAGATCTACTACGCAAAAAATGCAGCCTCTTTAATTAATGATGGTGTTGAGTTAAATTCGCAAGGAGATGCTGAGTTTGTCGTGCACCCACCCCTTGGAAAGTGGGTAATTGGTTTAGGTATAAAAGCATTTGGAGATAATGAGTTTGGCTGGCGAATTTCGGCAGCGCTCGTTGGTACTGCCTCCGTATTGTTGATATTCATGATTACTCAATTACTTTTTAACTCGGTGTTCTTAAGTAATACTGCAGCCGCTTTGATGGCATTCGATGGTTTACACCTAGTGATGTCAAGAGTTGCACTCCTTGATATCTTCTTAATGTTTTTTATATTACTCACCTTTTATCTATTGCTTCAAAATAATTTATGGGCAAGTGGTGCGATAATTGGAGTTGCTGGTGCTACTAAATGGAGTGCTTTTTTCCTAATACCAGTGTTGATTTTACTAACCATAAATTTTAGTAAATTTCATTGGGGTACATTGGTTAAACGAATTGGGCAATACATACTGACGCCACTTGGCATTTACTTTGTTTCTTGGGGTGGATGGATACTTAGCTCTAAAGGTTGGGCTAGGGAATCTGGCTCAAATTTATTCTCCTCACTCTGGAACTACCATCGTGAAATTCTAAGCTTTCATCGAGAGTTAACAGATGAACATGCCTATGATGCCAATCCTTGGAATTGGTTAGTTCTTGGCCGTCCCACCTCTTTTTACTATGAAACTCCAACAAACTGCGGTGCTTCATCTTGCTCGCAAGAGATTCTGGCGATTGGAACACCGATGTTATGGTGGTTTGGAGTTTTTGCAATTGCAATTACTTTTGGCTTTTTTATCTCAAAGTCTGATCGTATTTCTGGCTTTGTTTTAGCAGGAATTGCTGGCACATATCTACCTTGGTTTTTTATCCAAGGCCGGACAACTTTTTACTTTTACTCAATCTCAATACTGCCCTTCTTAATACTGGCCATCATTAACTTTTTGGATTGGGCCTTAAAGAAAGGTTTAGACCGTAAATATATATATGGCTATCTATTATTAGTTGGTGTTAATTTTATTTACTTCTTACCAATATTGATCGGATTAGAAATTCCATACTCGGATTGGATGGACCGGATGTGGTTGCCTAGTTGGATTTAACTATTGGTTGACTGCCTTATTTTTATCAGAGTAATCAGCTGCAATCTCTTGATCAAAGAAGTCATCATCTCTACCTGATAAAGCCTTAACTCGCTCTTGTTCAGCACTCCATTGACCAGTTGTGGTTAGATCAATAATTCGCTTACTTGGAACTGCCTTGGCAGCTGTTGTGTAGACAGGTTTTGGTAATTTTGTTGGTTGCCAACCATTTCGATCTTTTGGAACTACTACTACCCCAGTAATTTCCGGACGCTCTGAAAATGGAATCCAATGATCTTTGCTACTTTTTTCTGTAACTGGATCTGGGATTACCGTGGTTGGGATCTTACTATTAGTGATTTTCTCTAATGCTTTTAATCGTCTGGCTTTAAGTTGTGAAGTCACCACCTGTTTTCGGACATTAACTAGGTAAATCAATAAAGCTGTCATAGGTATCAATGTTGTTGTTATATCTAAGAATCCAACAGCTGCAAAAATTAAAGATATAAAACTTAAAGAAAATAATGAACCGAATATAAGTTGGCGTTGGAAATAAACTCTTTTTTTATTTTCATTTCTTGGTTCAGTCTTTACGTTTGGGTTGCTCTCAGCAACTACTTGCATGGCATTTTTATATCTCTCAATTGCTTTTCCAGAGTTATCTTCGTGTTTACTTAACCATTGCGGTAAGAAGTAGGCAGCCCACATGGCAATGATGATTAAGTAGATAAAACCTGAACCCATAAAGCACAACAATAAATGTTAAGGGTTGAATTTAACGGCAAATGAGTAGGTATGTCCTTGATTTATTTTATTTTATCTCTGGATTTTCCTTAACAAAAGTAATGTGATTGCGCCAATCCCCTGCAATATGAAGGTAGTTGTTTCTAGCCCCTTCCAATACATACCCAGCTTTTGCTGCAACTTTCTTTGATGCCTCATTTTCTGGGCGCAGGTTTATTTCAATTCGATGCAATTTAAGGTTCTCAAATCCAAACTTAGTTAATAGTTTTACCGCTCTGGTGGTGTAACCACGATTAGCAAATCGTTGATCTACCCAGTAGCCAATATGGGCGCCTCGCATAGCGCCAAAAATAATTCCGCCTAAAGTTATCTGTCCGATTAATACCTGTTCGCCAGCTTCATCTAGCCAAATTGCTAGCGAAATAGATCGAAGCGCTCTTATCTCCTTATTTAATTGCATCACCATTGCGTAGTAAGAAGGAAGTGGTGAATCACTCTCTATCTTGGGCCTAGTTGCTTCCCAGGGTGATAACCAATCTCGGTTAACTGCGCGAACTGCATCCCACTGTGCTTTATCTCTAAAACGAATTGGTTTTAAGGTAATTTCATTATCAATTAGTTTTTTCAAGGTTTNTCCATATTTAATTTAATTATATTTACCAGATCACCAGAGTTTATTTTTTCCTCCTTCTCACTAATTGCAATCAGGCAGTTTGCTTTAGACAGTGTCATGAGTGATTCTTGATCTGACAACGGTGATACCTGACCATCTAAGTTCAAATTTCCTCTTATATATTGAGCTTTGCCTGAAGGAGAAGTAATTGATTTAGTTAATTTCACTTTCTTGCTTAGCCGTTCTGTGCTGGTACCAGTTAACATCTTCTTGATTATGGGTCTGATAAACAACTCCGCAGAAAGAAAGTTGCCAATTGGGTCACCTGGCAGAACCACAACTGGAGTTTTATCTGGACCAATTAACCCAAAACTATGCTTACTACTTTCAACAAGTTTTGGTGTAACAATCTTGATCTCGCCAAGATTAGATATAACTGAGGTAATTAAATCAAATGATTCATCTTTTGATTCACCACTAATTACTATCAAATCAGCCCGCACTAATTGATCCTCAATTACTAACTTAAGCTGTTCAGCTGTTTCTGGAATAGTGTGGACTCGAAATGCATGTGCTCCCACCTCGCGAGCAAAGGTGGTTAAAAACCAAGAATTGCTCTCAAACTCATCTTCATCATCTGCCAATTTACTTCCAGGCTCAACTAAGTCATCACCTGCGCTGATTATCACCACTCGTGGATGGGGACGACATGGCAATCTATCTAGGCCAAGTGAGGCTACAAGTGCAATTTGAGTTGAATCTATTAGCTCACCACTTTTTATAACTGGTTTTTCATCCACTAATAGGTCACTAGCCAAGGTCGCCCCGTGCGCATCTAAAAGTGGTAGGTCAAGTGCGGCCAATGGCTTACTTAAATTGAGTAACTGCTCCTGCAAAGCACCGACTGTCACCATTTCATCCATACCTAAACCCTACTTTGCCCAAGCCATAAATTAAGGTAAGGGGCATGGGTAATAAAGAAAATAAGTCACAGCTGCGAAAGCAGTACCGAAAGGAGAGAGCGGATCGATTTATTACTGATAGTTGGCTCCATATTCTCTCAGCAAAAGAGTTTGAGAATGTTACAAATGTTGGTTCATACATCTCCTATGAGTTTGAGCCAGAAACTAGTGATCTAAATCAAAAGTTAATCTCTTCTGGTAAAACAGTTTTTCTGCCAAAGGTTGTAAAAGATAATGATCTACTCTGGGTTAAATGGGGCGGAAGTAATACAGATCTTAAAAAAGTAGGTAAAAACTATGAACCAATTGGTGATGCAGAGACTGAGTTGACCCTTGATCTAATAATCGTGCCCGCCTTACATGTTGATAGAGCAGGAAATCGCCTAGGCCAAGGTGGTGGTTCTTATGATCGGGCGCTGGCAAAAAGTAAGGCTTGGACCATCGCACTGCTACACCGCGGTGAATTAACTAGTGAGCCACTTCCAGTTGAACCTCATGATCAAAAAGTAAAGGCTGCAGCAACTCCTGAAATTATTGTTAGATTTTAATTAGTTAAAGAATCTAAATTTCGAGCCATTACCACGCGTTGAATCTGATTTGTGCCCTCATAAATTTGAGTTAGTTTGGCATCTCGCATCATGCGCTCAACTGGATAATCACTTACATATCCATACCCACCTAAAACCTGAACCGCATCAGTAGTCACTTTCATAGCCACATCTGTGGCAAAACATTTACTGGCCGCTGAGAAGAAGGTTAAATCACTCTCTGCTCTTTCACTCTTTACTGCAGCTGCATAGGTTAATTGGCGAGCAGCCTCAATCTGCATCGCCATATCAGCTAACATAAATTGCACTGCTTGGAAATCAAATATTGGCTTACCAAATTGTTGGCGTTCATGGGCATACTTTTTAGCTACATCAAATGCACCTTGAGCAATTCCTAAAGCTTGTGCGGCAATAGTAATTCTGGTGTGATCTAAAGTTTTCATAGCAAGTGAAAACCCACTTCCTACTTCTCCTAATCTTCGATCATCATTAATTTTTACATTATCAAAGTAGACCTCACGAGTTGGTGATCCTCGAAATCCCATCTTTTTCTCATGCGAACCAAATGAAACTCCTGCATCTGATTTTTCAACAATAAAGGCAGAGATTCCTTTGGCACCTTTACTTGGGTCAGTTGATGCTAGAACTGTGTAAAACTGTGATACCCCAGCATTTGAAATCCACTTTTTACTCCCTGAAATAATCCAGCTATCACCATCTTTTACTGCCTTAGTCTTCATGGCAGCTGCATCAGATCCAGCCTCTGACTCAGATAGGCAGTAAGAAAACCCATTACCAGCAGCTAGTTGAGTTAAATACTTTTTCTTCTGCTCATCATTGCCAGCAATCATTAAAGGTATCGAACCTAATTTGTTTACCGCCGGGATTAAAGATGAAGCGCCACAAACTCTTGCCACCTCTTCAATAATTATCACCGCAGCTAATGCATCAGCTCCTTGGCCACCAAACTCAACTGGCACATGTGCTGCAGCAAGCCCAGCAGATTGCAATGCATCTGCTGCCTCTTGCGGATATCTAGAGTTCTCATCAACATCTTGAGCAAAAGGTGCAATCTTTTTCTGCGCGAGCGCACTCACACTTTCGCGCAACGCTTGGTACTCCGGGCCATATAAAGCTGGCATATCAGAACTCATCGACATCCCTATATTCTATTGTGAGTTATCTCGTCGATTTAACTCAGCCAAGTACTGGTTGTAAAGGGCTAAATCATCTTTTTCACCCATGGCTGCTGCTCTNTCTGCTGCCCGATCAATACGTGCGGCCTCTTTCTTATCCTGCCTTGTCCATTGAATAAAGGTAGCNAGTAAAGCCAAAAGAATTGGAATCTCACCCATTGCCCAACCAATCGCACCGCCTGATCTTTGGTCAGCTAACAAATCAGTGGCCCAAGGTCGCTCTAGTAATGCAAAGTAACCATTATCAAGCAAGGTTGAGGCTGACATTACTGAGATAGANAAAAATGCATGAATACTCATTGCGGCAAAGATGATGATCATTTTTACAATATGTGGAACTTTTCTTGGCATTGGATCAATACCGATCAACACTTGGAAAAATAAAATACCTGATAATAAAAANTGAATTGACATAAAGAAGTGGCCACTNTGGCCTTGCATTAGATTGCCAAATAGTGGCGTGAAGTAAAGGGCAAATAGTGAGCCATTAAAGATTGCNAGTGCAACAACGGGATGGGTGTAAAGCTTTGAAAGTTTTGAGTGCAGTAGAGCAATAAATGTCCCACGAATACCACGTTCTTGATCATTTCGACCAATAGGTAGTGTGCGCAGGGCTAAGGTAATTGGTGCTCCTAACACAATTCCGATTGGCGCAATCATTCCTAGCACCATATGAGAGAGCATGTGATTAGAAAAAGCAAAGCGGGAGTAAACACCTAGGCCGCCGCTGGTTGCGAAATCAATCGCTGATATGCCTAGCGCGAAAGCAATTGTTCTACCTACTGGCCACTTATCACCTCGCCTACTTAAAATAAGGACACCCTTTATATATAAAGCCACGGCAAATATTAATAATCCCAGCATCAGCCCATCAGCATCATAAGCCAACAAAACTCGAGAGAGAGTTGGTGGTTCAGGCATTTCAATTCCAGTAACTAATAATCCAGGAGATGAAACAATCTCACGCGCTGGTGGATTGATTGTTGATAACCAGCTTCCCACAAAAATAGTAGAAATCATTATTAATATCTCAGCGGTAATTAATCTAAATACAGATGGATAATCAGATTTTATGATCCATTTTCTATGCAATGCACCAATACCAATTAAGGTAATTGCTAAAAATATCTTTAGTAAAGTCACTGCACCATACTTACTTTGCCAAGCTGCAATTGAATCTAGTCTTGTCCAGGCGGTAGCCGCCCCAGTTAAAACAACTGCAATTGCACTCCACAGAGCGATCTCACTAAATCTAGGCAATGCCAGTAACTTGTTCCCCTTTGAGAGCTGAGTTAACCCAAATAACCCACCAACCCAAAAACTAAGGGCCACCACATGAACAACAAGTGCGCCAATTGCCAGCGCATGATAACCAGATGTGCTGCCATGACTTTGAAAAACTGGCGCAGTAATTGCAACTAGTGATATCAAAAGAGCCACATAGGTAGAAATAACTTTTTTAAGTGGAATCAAAAGGAGTAATCCAATACCAAGTATCTGAAGTAAATAACTCTTTCCAATTGAGGTTTGAGTCAGATAGGAGCGAACAACAGTTGGATCAAGGGAAGCTAGAAAGGGCTGCTCAAGAAGGTATGCAATCTGAATCAAAATGTAAATAACAGTTGCTGCCAACCATGAGTAGATCAAGGTTCGAGTTTTTCTTATCAAACTGGTGTTCAGCACCTTGCCATTGACATCTAAATCTAGGAAAGCGATCGCAATCAACAATCCAATACTTAATACACCAGTTAACTGCATTAGGCCTTTAGCTAATGGTGAGAGTATCTCTATCAAATAGTCACCAAAATTACTTTACAAATTTTTTNCTGGTGCTGCTATTTTTCTTAGGCTGGCGAGGCTTCGCTGGGGTCTTAAAAGTTTTCTTTGCATAGCGAGATAAGAAAATCATCATGACAAATGCAAAAACCATCAATGCGATCACAAATAAGTCAGTAATTCGATTGGGTGATTTGTTAAGTATCTCTTCAGTTGATGGAGCTGGGGTTGCCACTGCAATCTCACCTGGTGCGTTGTAAAGAAATGTGAAACTATCTGTAATGGGCGATTGATCTATTGCCACCAACGTGTAAGAGACTGTGTAAAGTCCAGATTTAGTTAAGGTTTTTATACCAACCATTAAAACCTCCCCTTGAACTTGCAGGGAGCCATCATCAACTCTTACACCCTTTGCGTCAGTAACAGTCATCTCATTAGCGCCACTTAACAAATCAGCATTTGCTTTAATTGTTACAGCAGTTGGCGAGATGCTAAGAACTGATCCAGCAGTTGGTGAGGTACTAACAATCGAGGTTGCCCAGGCGTTTGAAAATGGGGTGATGCCGACAATAAGCAGAGTTAAAAGTAAGCGGAAATACTTCTTCACTTTTCCCCCTAAGGTCAGTTAGCCCTTATCTTCCCACCTGCTTAAGATTACTCCTATGCCGACCTATGAATATCTGTGTAATGAGTGTGAGCATGCCTTTGAGGCCGTGCAATCTTTCACAGACCTGGCAATTGAGGTCTGCCCAAAATGTGATGGACAGGTGCGAAAGGTTTATAACAATGTTGGGGTTGTTTTTAAAGGCAGTGGATTTTATAAAACAGATTCACGGACTACTGCACCAGCTGCAAAAAATGATACGCCAGCGGTAAAAACTGAAAGTAAGGCTGCACCTAAAACTGAAAGTGCACCTGCGGCAAAAAGTAAGGATTAATTATTACCCGTGGTGAGGTGGTTTATCTCCAGCAATTTCCTCATCACGTCTTTCATCCACCTCCAAATCAATCTCATCACTTGTAACTTTTGGCAGTAATTCGTGATTAACTTCACCAACCATTACTGGCTTATCTTTTTTATGATTTATGCTGTTACTCATTAGAATACAAGTCTACCTTCTTAAATCAATACTTAATGAATAGGCGAAGATGTTTGAAAAACTAGGCTCACTGATTGTCAATCGTAAGCGACTAATCTTTTCCTTATTTATAGTAGCTATTTTTTCATCTGGGGCCATCGGTACCTCAGTTTTTGGCAAACTTGATAGCGGAGGGTATAACGATCCTAAAAGTGATTCTGCAAAGGCATTTGAATATCTGACAGATGTGTTTAAGGTTAAAGATCCAGCTGTTGTTTTAGTGGTTGAAACCACTCAAGGAGTTAACGATCCAGCTGTTGTTGCAACAGCAGCCAAACTTGAGACAAGTATTAAGGGTGAGCCAGGAGTAGGTTCGACTTTGTCATATTGGAGTGCTGGTGGAGCACCAACGCTTAAAAGCTCAGATTCAAATTCAGCATTTTTATTTATCTATTCTGAGGATATTGAGTGGGATAACGTTCAATCATTAGGTAAGCGAATTCAGGAAAAGTATGATGGTAGATTTGAAAACTTAGCAGTTTATGCCAGTGGTACTGGAGTATTTGCACATGCTATCAATACCAAAATTGCAGATGACTTAAAACTATCTGAAGCAATATCTATTCCACTGACTTTTATTTTACTGGTCTTTGTTTTTGGTGGGCTCGTTGCTAGTGCAATGCCATTACTAGTTGGTGTTTCTGCAATCCTAGGCTCACTCTTAGTTATTTATCTTTTGACCTTGTTTACCGGAGTGAGTGTTTTCGCCTTAAATCTGATTACTGGGCTGGGCTTAGGTCTTGGCATTGATTACTCCTTATTGGTAGTAAACAGATTTCGCGAAGAACTTCATGCCGGTAAAACAGTTGATGAAGCAATAAAAAAGACTGTTGCTACCGCCGGTAAAACTGTTTTCTACTCCGGATTAACTGTTGTAATCACCCTGGCAGCTTTGATGTTGTTTCCACTAATGTACTTAAAATCTTTTGGATATGCCGGAGTTACTGTGGTGGTTATGGCAGTACTAGGTGCGCTAATTGCACTACCTGCCTTGCTAGCAATACTTGGAAAGCGAATTGATAAAGCTGTGGTGCGCAAAGGTGCGCTGACTCCTAAAGAGGATGGTCGGTGGGCACAAACTGCAAGATTTGTTATGCGCAAACCAGTTCCAGTAGTTGTACTAAGTCTTGTGATTTTAACAGTATTAGCTGCACCCATTAAAAATATAGTTTTCTCGCAGGTTGATTCTCGGGTTTTACCTGCCAGCAATCCAGCTGCATACGCTGCGCAATTAATCACTGAAAGATTTCCAGGGCAAGAAGGAAATCCAATTGAAGTCATAATTCCAGGTGGTGCATCTAAAATTGAACAAATAAAAAACTACACTCAGGAGATTGCTAAGGTTGCTGGTGTAGTAAGGGTTGGTGAGCCACAAATCCTTGGAAATAATGTTCGCGTTATTGCAGTTCACGATATGGGACCACGAACACCAGCTGCAGAGGCGTTGATTAAAGAAATTAGGCTAATTCCATCCCCTGATCAAACCCTGATCGGTGGAGTGGCAGCCGATTATGCAGATACTCAAATTGGAATTGCAAAAACAATGCCATGGGCACTGACCTGGATTGCCATTGGGGTATTAGTTTTATTATTTGTGTTTACTGGATCAATAATTTTGCCCATTAAGGCTGTGATATTAAATATCCTCTCACTTGCTGCAACTATGGGTGTCATTACTTGGATTTTTGTTGAGGGCAATCTGAAGTGGTTGGTGGGTGATTTCACCACAACCGGCTCGGTTGATACTGGCTCAATAATTTTGGTAGCTGTCGTCGCCTTTGGATTATCAATGGATTATGAATTATTCCTACTTTCCCGAATTAAAGAGGAGCACGATGTTGGAAGATCTAACATTGAATCAGTAGCCACTGGCTTGCAACGCTCAGCACGAATTATCACTGCAGCTGCAGGATTATTGGCAATAGTTTTTGCCTCATTTGTATTAAGTGGTGTTACCTCAATCAAGATGCTTGGCTTTGGTGTTGCATTTGCAATCATTTTAGATGCCACATTAGTTAGAGCTTTGCTAGTTCCTGCACTAATGAGATTATTTGGTGAGCGAAATTGGTGGGCGCCTAAAGCAATGAGGAAATTTACAATTTCGCACTAACTCAATAAGATTAAATATGCAATTAATAGCAACACTCCAGTGCCAAGATCAGCCAGGAATAGTGAATGCAATGACCTCTGCGATTCTTGACTGTGCTGGAAATATTATTGAAAATCAGCAATTTACAGATCCGATAACAAATCTTTTTGTTATGCGGACAAAATTTGATACTGATAAACCCATAAAAGTTGCTGAGGAAAAACTGTTTTCAAATTTACAGAAGTTTTCTCCAAAATTATTAATAAGAGAAAGTTCAAATAAAAAGAAGGTTTTGATTTTAGCTTCAAAAGAGAGTCATTGTTTACGAGATCTTTTCTACTTGATGGAGTTAGGTGAGCTCCCAATTGAAATACCGTTGGTGATTTCAAACCATAATGTTCTACGGGATTTAGTGGAATCTAACGGAACTAAATTTGTAAAAATTGATGATAAAGATGAAGATGTCATATCTAAGAGTATTGAAGATTTTGGGATTGATTTTGTAGTTTTAGCACGGTATATGCAAATACTTTCTGAATCTTTGTGTGAGAAAATGAGTGGGCAGATAATAAATATTCATCATTCATTTTTGCCTGGATTTAAAGGGGCAAAGCCGTACCACCAGGCATATGAAAAAGGTGTGAAGATCATTGGAGCAACTGCTCATTTTGTTACTCGAGAATTAGATGAAGGTCCAATTATTGAGCAAGATGTTACCCAGGTTAGTCATGCAACAACTCCAGATGAATTGATTTCCATTGGCAGAGATATCGAAAGGCGTGTTCTTTCTAAAGCCGTTAAATTATTCGCAGAAGATAGAATTTTCCAAACAAAAAACAGAACAATTATTTTTAATTAATTACGCGTCCCCGGCGGGAGTTGAACCTGCGACCTACCGCTTAGGAGGCGGTTGCTCTATCCACTGAGCTACGGGGACAAAAATATTTATATTAAATTTTTATTAGAAGGTTTATTGTAATTTAACTTGAGTTTAATTGATAACTAATCAATAAACATGCGTAAATTTGTCTTTAATTTAATGCTGAGATAGTATTTAAGTAATTCGTTTGGAGTTGTGAATATCATGAAGGCCCTCGTTATAGGCGCCGGTGGAGTTGGTAGAGCGATAGCTAATATCGCTTCTCGTAGGTCATTTATTGAATCAATGGTGATTGCCGACCGCACACTTGCAAGAGCAGAAGAGGCTGTAGCGCGCGTAAAAGATCCTCGATTTTCAGCTGCCATGGTAAATGCGGCAGAGCTAGAAGATGTTAGAGAGCTAATCCGTAAAGCAGCTCCTGATGTAGTAATCAATGCAGTAGATCCGCGATTTGTTATGCCTATATTCCTAGCTTGTGAGATCGAGAATACAAATTACATTGATATGGCGATGTCACTTTCTCGTAAACACCCTCATTATCCATACACCGAAACTGGAGTGAAGTTGGGAGATGAGCAATTTGCCCGTGACTACAACTGGGATGAACGAAAAATCTTTGCCTTAATCGGCATGGGAGTTGAACCTGGAATGAGTGATGTCTTTGCCAAGTATGCCAGTGAGCATTTGTTTAGCCGAATTGATTCCTGCACTATTTTAGATGGCTCAAACATCACAGTTGAAGGATTAGATTTTGCACCCTCCTTTTCAATTTGGACCACCATTGAAGAGTGCTTAAATCCACCACTTGTTTGGGAGGATGGCCGCGGCTGGTACACCACTACACCATTTTCAGAGCTTGAGATATTTGATTTCCCAGAAGGAATCGGCCCAGTTGAATGTGTCAATGTTGAGCACGAAGAGGTCGTACTGATCCCACAAAAAATTGATGCCAAAAAAGTTAACTTTAAGTATGGCCTTGGTGCGGAGTTTATTACTATTTTAAAGACAATTAATATGCTTGGAATGGATAGAAAAGAAACAGTTGAGGTTCAGGGTGTTTCAGTTTCACCTCGAGATCTACTTACAGCATCACTTCCAGATCCAGCTACCTTAGGCGAGCGTATGCGTGGCAAAACTTGTGCTGGTGCATTAATTAAGGGATTAGATAAACAAGGAAATCCAAAAGCTGTTTATATCTACAACGTAGTAGATAATGCATGGTCAATGAAGGAGTTCGGAGACCAAGCAGTTGTTTGGCAAACTGCAATCAATCCTGTAATTGCATTGGAGTTAATTCACAACGGTCTTTGGAAGCCAAGAGGTGTAAATGGACCAGAGTGGTTTGAATCAAAGCCGTACTTAGATCTACTTGAAGAGTATGGCACCTCATGGCATATCCGCGAGGAAGATACGGCAGGAATCACTAAGTAAATGGCCACCGCGTTAGTAACTGGGGCAACAGCAGGAATTGGTTACTCATACGCACAATTACTAGCAAAAGAGGGATTTGATTTAGTTCTAGTGGCTCGAGACCTTCCACGATTGAATAAAGTGGCAAAAGAATTAAGCAAAACCTTTGGAGTAAAAGTTGAATGCTTAAAGGCTGATTTAACAATGCCCATACAACTTACTAAGGTTGAAAAGCGGTTAGCAAGCACTGTGAAGCCAATTGAAGTATTAATAAACAATGCAGGTTTTGGGATTAAAGACAGCTTTGTTCTTAGTTCAGTAGCAGAAGAGCAAGAGTTATTAGATGTACTGGTGACTGCTCCAATGAGGTTAACCCACGCAGTTCTGCCAGGGATGGTTAAGCGAGATTCTGGTGTAATTGTCAACGTAAGTAGCGTGGCTAGTTTTATCGCCGGTGGAACATACTCAGCTGCAAAATCTTATCTGACTGTATTCTCTGAATATCTACACACCGAACTACGGGAAACAAATATTAGGGTGTCAGCATTATGCCCAGGATTTACCAGAACTGAATTTCATTCCAGAGGCAAGATGAATATGACCAAGCTACCAAATTACATGTGGTGCACTACTGATCAGGTTGTGAAAAAATCCTGGCGTTATGCAAAAGCTGGCAAAGTTATTTGCGTTCCAGGTTGGCAGTATTTACTTTTAAGTATCGTTGCCAGAATCGCCCCGCGCCCAATAGTGCGCAAAATTGGTATGAATGTAAGAAGAAAGCAGCGGATTAAATAAACAACTTTTCACCAAATTAACTGGTGAGCTACTAGTGTTTTATCTAGAAATAGAAGGTAATGCTTTGGTTAATTAATTACTGGGTCCACAGCTCCAATTATTGAAAACTAGGCGATCGTTACAGCCTTGCTTGTTGCTGTAAATTTAATTGCACGTAAAGCAGAGGTAGCTGGCCCAACTTTTAGCGCGCCATTTAACGCAAACTCAGATCCATGTCCTCTTGGACCAGGGCAAACCCAGCCACCTGATGATTGAGTTACTCGGACTCCGGCATGTGGACATGAAAGATTAAAGACTGAAAAACCCTTTACTGATTTGGATGTGCGAACAATTGCAACCTTTCCATACTTCCTAATATCTAACTCAATAATTCCGCCAACATTTGAAAGCGCAGGGTTAGCTGCCAAATTAACTTCGGTGCGACCCTTAGATAGAGTTTTGACCCCAGTTGCAGCAATAGCTGGCATCGCAGCCAGCGCGGCAACCGCAGCGCCACCACAAATAAAACCTCTTCTTGAGAGTGCAGCCACTTATATTTCCCCAGATCTCTTTTTTAACCGTTGGCTTTATTTTACTATTAATCGTGAATTTAAAACGGCCTTATCTTGGGTTGAAATGGCTCACCGGATCTGTTTTTACCGCACATCTGATCTTAGGTTGGGTACTTCCTGAGAATAATGTTGTAGTTGACCTAATTCTTTTTAACCTTATTGGCATAGCAGCAGCTGCGATTGCAGCAACCTTGAGCTATCCAATTTCGCTGCTAACTGGCCAGGTTAAGGTGAAAGTTAGTATCGGTTTTGCGCAAATTGGAGATTTCCCAGATCCAGTTGACTCACTTCGGCGAGCAGATTTGGTGATGTATGAAGCAAAGCGAAGTGGCAGCGGATCACTTCGATGGGGCAGCGAGAGTGAAAATATAGGTTAATCTTCACTGGCTAAAGAGGTTAGCAAGAATCTAGGAGGTCCTAATTGGCAGCACGCTTTTCAAATCGAGTTCTAGTTTTAGGTGCAGGTTCAGTTTCACAATGTGTATTACCACTTCTAATTGAGCATCTTGTAGATGCAAAACAGATCACGATTGCAGATATGCGTAATAATCGAAGTCGAGTTTCAGATGCAATAACTGCGGGTGCTACATATGTGCAGGATCAACTTACCCGTGAAAACATGGATCAATTTTTATCAAAATACTTATCAGCTGGAGATTTTCTCTTAGATTTAGCTTGGAATATTGATGCCAACGCAATCATTGGTTGGGCACATGATCATGGCGTTATCTACTTAAACACATCTATCGAGGAGTGGGAGCCATACGCAGCAGGGGCTACACGTAATCCAACTGAACGAACACTTTACTGGCGCCATATGAAACTTCGTAAGCTAACTGATACTTGGGGTGGAAAAGGACCTACTGCAATTGTTGAACATGGTGCAAACCCTGGTTTAGTTTCACACCTTACTAAAAAAGCATTGTTTGATATTGCAACTAGTGCAATTAAAGATGGCAAAGTCTCTGGTATTGAACAAGCTTTAGCTGATGAGAACTTTCCAATTCTTGCGCAAAAACTTGGTGTTAAGGTAATACATATTGCAGAGCGAGATACGCAAATATCTGATAAACCAAAGCAGGTTAATGAGTTTGTTAATACCTGGTCGGTTGAGGGTTTTTACGAAGAGGGAATTGCACCTGCTGAGATGGGTTGGGGAACTCATGAAAAAACCCTGCCGGTAAATGCTTATCAACATCTAGATGGCCCAAAAAATCAGATTTGCATTGCCCAGCCAGGAGCTACAACCTGGGTTAGATCATGGGTACCAAATATGGAGACAACTGGCATGGTAATCCGACATGGTGAGGCTTTCACAATTAGTGATCACCTAACAGTTTGGGAGAATGGCAAAGCGATTTATCGCCCAACTGTTCATTATGCATACTGCCCAACTGATGCAGCGGTTGCCTCTATGCATGAGTTACAGATGCGTCAATGGGATTTAACTGAAAATCAGAGAATCATGAATGAAGAGATTATTGATGGTGATGATCGATTGGGTGTATTACTAATGGGTCATCCTTATAAATCATGGTGGACTGGTTCACTACTAAATATTCATGATTCAAGAAAGCTTGTGCCAAAACAATCTGCTACCACTGTTCAAGTTGCCAGCGCAGTTTATGCAGCTGTTGCCTGGGCGATGGCTAATCCAAACTCTGGCTACTTAGTGCCAGATGATTTACCTTGGCGAGAGGTTCTTTCATTTGCTGAAAAGTATTGGGGCGGTTACCACTCTGCTGCTGCAGATTGGGATCCACTCATGCATCGAAATGATCTGTTTAAGGGTTGGAATAATCGCAAGTATGACGAGAGTGATCCTTGGCAGTTCTCTAACTTTTTAGTTTAACCCCAAAATTGCCATAGCGGCGTTGTGTCCTGGAATACCACTCACACCGCCGCCACGAATAGCACCAGCACCACATAGGAAAACTCTTGGGTGATTTGTTTCAACTCCCCATTTAATTGTGGAGTCATCATCTTTAAATGGCATTGAAAGATCTCTATGAAATATGTTTCCACGTGGCAGATTAATCTCATTTTCTAAATCAATTGGTGACTTAACCTCAATACACAATTTGCCATTTGCATCTATTGCTAAATGATCCTCAATTGGATCAACTAAGTATTGGTTTAAAGCAGATAATGCTTTTTGCTTTGCAATTTCTTTGACTTTTTCTGGGTCTGAATCAAATAATTTTGCAGGTGTGTGGAGAGCAAAAATAGTTAATGTGTGAAAGCCCTGCTGATTTAATTCATCAGAAAGAATTGAGTTATCAGATAATGAGTGGCAATACATCTCCAGTGGTAGCTCATCTGGCAAAGATCCTGCCTTTGCCTGCTGATATGCCCGCTCTAGCTGAGCAAAGCTTTCATTGATATGAAGAGTTCCGACGAAGGCATCGCTGGCAGATACTCCAGACTTGAATTTAGGTAAGCTCTTAAGCAGCATATTGATCTTAACTTGTGAGCCCTCTAATGAATCAGGCACTAACTCACCTTGCAACTTAGCAAGGACTTGTGGAGCCACATTTGAGAGCAAATACCGCCCTTGATGATTTTGCCCATTCTCTAATTCAACACTGACTTGATTAGGCTCAGCATTAATTGATTTCACCTTTGAGTTAACTTTAATCTCAACTCCAAGTGAGATAGCTTTATTTTCAAGCTCACTTACAAGTGCTCCCATGCCACCTTGAGGCACCTTCCACTCACCCGTGCCATTTCCAATTAAGTGATAGAGAAAACAAATATTTGTCTGCATCTCATAGGCTGAGGTGAATGTGCCAATTAATCCATCGGTTAACACCACACCCTTTACTAGATCATTTTTAAAGTACTCATCTAGAGTTTTGCCTAGAGATTGCTCAATCATAATTTTCCAGATTTGATCATCGTTTAACTGCTTCTTTAGCTCATCCTTTGTTGGCAGTGGCTTTAGCAAGGTGGGCGCAATTACCTTAGCTAACTGGCTTACCTGATCATAAAACTTAAGCCAAGCATCACTTTCATCATTTGATTTAGTTAGCTGAAAAAATGATTCTCTGTTGCTCTCATCCCACACTCGGTTTACTAACAGGCCAAAGTCTTCATCCATATTTTGATAAGGGGTATATGAAGAGACTTTTCTAGAGATTGTTTTAAAGTTTAATCCAAGATCTGTGATAATTTGATCAGGCAAAAGTGACACTAAATATGAGTATCTAGATAACTTTGCCCCCAAACCAGCAAATACATACTCAGATGTTGAAGCACCGCCTACCTGTTTGTTCGCCTCTAATACCAAAACTTTTTTGCCAGCTTTAGCTAGGTAGCAGGCTGCAACTAATCCATTGTGACCGCCACCAACAATTACAACCTCATACTGACTCACATTAATCCTTTGGGTAGGCAGGTTTATTAACTTTTATCTCCTCAAGTCTGGCTAAAGATTCACTTCGCTCTGCTTTGTGATCGACTATTTGCTTAACATAACCTTTTGAATAGCCATCAGGTGCCTCCCATGGCTCTTGCACCTCAATACCTTTAATGTGGGCTAGCTCTGGCACATACTTACGAACATAATCACCATTTTCATCAAATCGTTTTCCTTGTTCAATTGGATTAAATATTCGGTAATAAGGTGAGGCATCTGTTCCACAACCTGCTGTCCACTGCCAGCCATGTGCATTAGATGCCACGTCATAATCAACTAAATGCTCTCTAAAAAAACGCTCTCCTAATTGCCATTCAAGGTGTAGATCTTTAACTAGGAATGATGCCACCACCATGCGGGTGCGATTATGCATCCAACCCTCAGATACAAGTTGGCGCATTGCAGCATCAACAAATGGGTAGCCTGTCTTTCCTTCACACCATGCTTTAAATTTCTCACCAGGTTTGTCATAACGCATACTGGCAAACTGTGGTGCGTAATAATCTGTTTCAGTGTGTGGATTATGGAATAAAACATCAGCGTAAAACTCACGCCAAGCAATCTCTTTGCGAAATACATCATGTGCTTTGCTTTCACCAAGTGGGGCTAGCAAAGTTCTTGGATG
>B570J14230_10000175_pt1 | contig 23511 bp, 6 predicted proteins | sample LakMenepilimnion_3_FD_14230 | JGI IMG/M metagenome (IMG submission 14230) | reverse complement strand
CTGTAAGAGTAGCTGGACTTGTATTAGAACTGGTAGCAGTAACATTGGGTATACTTGTATAAACACTTCCTCCAGATACAATACTAACACTAATTATAGAACCATTACTGTCAGTTGTAGCTGTTGCATTTGCACCTGATCCTCCGCCCCCAGAAACTGTTAAAGATATTGTAGAACTTGCAGTATATCCACTTCCTCCGTCTACAATAATAACATCATCTAGATAAAAGGCAGTGGTTGTTAACCATGTGGTATATCCTGCTGCAGCAGCATTAGTTGCAAAAGTAGTCACTGTCATGTCTAAAGTATCAAACACTCTACCTGGAATTAGTTCTTCAGGTGCATGACTGCTATACTGATCAACATATGCTGCACCATCAATTATAATACTTTCAGCATTTGCACTTAAATATGGATCAGTATACTCACTTTCAATTATAGTATCCAGTGTTGATTCTGGCACTATTGGAGTACCGTACAAATCGAAATCTACACTATCAAATGTGGTTTCATCAAAATTCATTATATCGAATCCGCCAGATTCCTTAAATGTTTGACCAACTACTGTAACCCCAGGATAATTAATTCCAGTTTGAAGTGAACTTAAAATTTTGCCAGTCATTGCTGGAGTTGGGGTATAATATGCAGTGATCCTGTTATTGGCAGTTTCTAAAGAATTCTGATTTATTTGCTGTAATGGTGTTAACCTACCATCTGGTGCGATTTCAGCACTAAATGTTGGCCCTGATACAAAGTTAAAATTAACTCTATATGCAGTATTATTATACACCAATTTGTCATCTATTGTATAAGCAGTGTTAGCACTCCATTCTAATAAATCAGTACCATAAGTTAATCTATCATAAACTAATGTAGTTTTTATTTTTCTAACTACATCATTTGTCATAAGTGCATATAACAATGCACCTGACCCATTGCCACCTGTAATAGTTATGACAGGTTGAGTAATATAATTACTGCCTGGGTAAATTACATTTATTCTAGTAATTACACCATCAGTTAAAACTGCTTCCGCCCTTGCGTTATCATTAATAGTGCTACCAGTAATTGTAATAACTGGTGGCTCTGTATACCCTGTACCACCATTTTCAATAATGAATCCGCTGACATAATATTTGTAGCCGTTTACCCAATCAAAATATTGAGGTTGTGATAATAAAGAAGTATCCTGTCCATATTCCCCACTTGGACTTCTATAGATTCCCAAAACAGGATCAAAAACTGCAGGTACATCAAAGTCTGCTACATATCCATTTAAATTGTCCGTAATTTGATACTGATCAACAAATTCTCTTATGGTTGTTCTAAATGGTTTTACTTCTTTTATATATTCCTCAAACAACTCTTGATTATTCTTACTATAGATCTTTGGCTGGCCTAAATTCTTAGTAATTTGATTTAATTTAATTAAACTTGTTTTAAATACCCAATCTAAAGATTTNTGTTCAGCAATNGCATATTTTACTAGCACAAAGAATAGATTAACAAACTCTTGGCTTAATTGATTTATGAATAAATTATTCTTTAATGCNTCAAAAATTTTCCTGATTTCAATATTTGGATTATGATCGAATCTATCCACACTGAACCGCTCATTGCTGAATCCCATAAAATAATCTGNCAAATTATATAAAGATTCTTTAAACTCAATTGTACCTGCTTCTATAGCAATAGTACTGATAAAGGTAGGCCAAACTTGTATAATTGCCCACTTGCCTTGTCCGGTATTTTTAACTTTTACAATATCTTCACTTTGTAAAGTCAAGTTAGATATGTCAACAATTGTATCCACTGTATAGGTAGGCTCAATTGAACTATTATAACCTTCAGCGTACCAGTCTGAATATGTCCAATATTCACTTGTGTCATAACTTTGAACTTTTGTTAGTTTCCAAGTTTCATTACTTTGTTTTGTATATATTGTCCATAGTCCATTAGCAGTACTATCGCTATTAACCAATACTTTATAACCTGTATCATATAATTTGATATTTAAATATGTAAGCTCATCATAAGTATCAACTGCAATATTGTATTTTAAATTACCGTTTTGATCTTTTTCGCCTTCAACTGGTGGTTCTTCTTGATCTGTTAATCCAGTTAGGTCAAAACCTTGACTCATTACATTTTTAGAAAATACAGTATTAGCAAATAACACTAATTCTCTAATAGCTTCAGTCTGATTAATAAAAATATTTTGTCTTGGTCTAATAGATATACCATATTTGTTCTGTGGAGCTAAAGCAATATCTGGAACAGGATTTTCCTGTGTATCTATTCTACTTAGACTATCTCTTAATTTATTAATAATATTATCAGGCAAACCATCAACTGTTTTTTCAGCTTCACTTACTAACTGATATTCATTATGAATAATATTTTCAGTAGGTTCTGTGATATAATCTATATGCATAACTCTATCTTTGCCAGATAAAGTTTTGTTAACATTATAAATAGCAACTGCATCTGTAGATATTGCAGCAAAATATTTAATGCCACTATTTTTAGGATCTCTAATATAATTCGCAATAGTAGCTATTGGTAAAGAACGACCTTTATAATTTGAATTTAGACTTGTAATGTTTTTAACCCAATAGTAATATTTTACTATCGCAGTATTTGTTCCACTATCAACATAACTAATAGTCACAAATGCAGAATTATCTGGATTTTTAGGATCACCTATACCGCCATTTATTTTATATTGGCTAGGGGGATAAATGCTTTCCACCCACTCATATACATCTACACTACTACCAGGGAATGTTACTCCCCAATTAGTAGTTCTGTATTTTATAGACCCTTGCTCATAATCAATATATCTTAATGTAGATAAGTCCCACCATACCTGACCAACTTGTCGCTCGTTCCAGTGGAACAAATTATCGTAGGACAAATTAGAATTATTATTACCATTATTATAAATGGCAGGATCATAATCTGTTTTATATGATATATCTTGTTCTGCTGGTCCTAAAATTTTACCCTTTGCAGGATCAATATAATCTAAAGTGTAAATTATATTGGAACCTTTAATACTATAAATGTATGCTTTTAAAATACTGTCAATGTCTACTTTTTCGTTGGCAGATCTATAAACATCCCAGCCCTGTAACCCAGTTGCATTAATGAATTTGTCTATTTTACCTTTTTGCAATGCGCCTGTAGGGTCATAGCCTGGTGCACCAACTAGAGCAAATTTACTTACCACTGCAATATCAGCTCCGAACTGATTAAATGTATTATTTAATTGACTGTTCCCATCAGCATTAACTGGTAATAAATTTTGTACAAAATAAAATAAGCCTGGATTATCTAAAGTATTTCTACTATCTGGCAAATAGTTATAAACCCATGCAGCACCATTGCCTGGATCTACAAATCTAGTAGAATCAGCATCATATGTGGTTGAGTTTTCTAAATATTCCGTGTTGGTCTGAGTATTTGTACTTACAGGAACATTTTGTGTAGCTGCTACATCAAAAGTTAATCTTAAATCGGAAGTTGCATCTTTACTGGAAATAGCTAATATGTCTGAGCTATAAGTTCTTTTAATTTTTTGCCCAAAATATTCATAAGCTTTATTTTTTGGATGTAAAATTTCCTGAGTTAAAACAAATACATCTAAACCTAAATCTTCTAAACCTGTGCCTTCTGCTGGCAAAACTCTTAGTAAATTAGTTGATAATTTACTGTTTGAAGTTATATTTAATTTATAATTTACATTAGATGCAGTAACTCCTGGTATATCAGCATTGTTAATATCATTTATAACAGAAGCATATGTGCTGCCTGTAAAAGTCACTACAAAATCATTAATCCTAATACTATCGCCTATGGTAACTGTAGCATTTGCAATTGTTGATTCTATGGTGCCATAAGCTCTGCTTTGATTAATATAGGTATAAACAACTCCGCTCTCATAACTACTAATTATAGGATTAGATTGATATGGTGCACCAACATACAAGCTGCAACTAGAAACGCAAATATCTGAACTATAGCCGTATTTTTGTCCAGTTTCTAGTAAGTTTGCATTTAATTTCTGTATTAAATTAAAGTGATTGGATTCTATTTCCACTATACTTTGATTTTCAGGTGGATCAACAAAAATAACATCATTACCTACAATATTATAATCAGTGGCTAGTTCGTTATTTAGATAGACAGTATTATTTGCCGTAATGGAATATATGCTTGTAAATGTAGTTTGAGTACCATTAGCTATGAATCTTTCCACAGATCTGTCATATATTGACAAAGTGCCAGCCAAAGTATAGGTATTAGGTGATGCAGTCACAGTTTCGTTTGGTGCACCAATTGCTACTTGTCTACCATCTATTGTGCTACTTACACTAAATCCAAATTTAGAACTTGCTTCCCCCTGAATAGTATTAGCTAGAATAAAGCAAGGATATTGTGAAACCGTAATTCCACCTGCTTCTGGCGGCACTGTAAAATTAATAATATTATTGGTTACAATATAGTCTTGATATGGTTTTAAATATCTTAATAATCCCGAAGATATATTAGATAATAACACACTATCAGGGCTATAAGGAAGAAACGGAAGTGAGTATGTAGTAGTTACACCATCTGCGATTAAGGTAGAAGTTTGTTCAACAATATTGGCTATAAACTGATAAACAAAAACTTTATCATCGTCTGGTGCACCAACATATAACCATTGATCATCCTGACTCATTGTAATACTGTGCCCGAATCTAATAGGATCATTGGTATTTGGTGTTAAAATACTTTTTAACGAACTAACTCCTAAAAAGTTTTTAGTGTAAATTTCTACATGACCAATATTAGAGGTAGTTCCTGGTGCTCCTACTGAAAAATATTCAGTACCTGCACTTACTGAAATGCCAAACTCCTCAACTTCACTTACTGCACTTTTAATTAAATTATTTTCTGAAATTATCCCAGCTTCATCTGCACTTAATGTTAACACAGCTCCTTCATTATTATTATAACCAGGTTCACCTACAACAATAAATGTTTCATCTTTTGTAACTGTGATAGATGAACCTAATTTACTTTGAGCTGATGGAGTTGTAATAGTTAATCGTAAATTGCTGGACCATGGTTCTGATTTATTATATACAGCCCATCCATTGTTATCATAATTATTAATCCAAACCTTAGAATTAGGTGTCCAAGTAGGTACAAATTCAACTAAATCTGTGGCATATTGTAATTTAATACTCACCAAGCTATATAGGCTAGCGTTAATTAAAGTGCTGGAAAATGCAGTTAAACTAAATGCATTTATGGGTGCAGTAGCAATAAATGATGTTAAATCTGGAGTTGATATAATTTTATATACGCTAGCTAAGGACTGATTTTCATTTGTAGTAGGAATAATAATGGCTAAATCGTCTACATTTAAAAAATGTGGCCTATCGGTAACCACTAAAAATTGACTTGTATTATCAGTATTTGTCAACTCTCTTGTAATAGAGATAACTGCTGCACCAGATGGTGTTCGCGAAACTGTAAATACATTCCAATCTTGATTAAAATCTTTTGCAGTCCAAATTTTTTGTCCTAACCCTACTTGGTTAATGTTATTAATTAATTCGGTTGGGTTGTTAAGATCAAATATAGTTAAATCTATATCTTCTAAGTTTACATAACCTGCTGTTTGAATATCATCTGTATATACACTATTATTAGTTCTTGTTAAAAAGATGGGAGGCGACCAAGGGGTAGATGCAGTTTTATAGACATTATCTGGAACTGTATTAATATTATTAAAATTAACATCTAAATTAGCATATACTTCTATACTGGTTGGGTTATTTAAAACAAAATCTTCATTTAAATTTAATTCAATATATTGATGTGTATCTGTACTTCCATAGGTGCCTGCTCTAAATGCCCAATCTTCACTTAATTCTAATTCTTTATTTTGATTTCCTATATCAACATTTTGAAATGCATTTGCTGCGTTCTTTGTGCCTTTAGTTTTTATAAAACCTTGATATAATTTAACTTGTGTAGCATCATTTAAACCTACATTATTTAAATAATATCTATTTTTGTATCCAATAAGTCCCAAACTGAATAAATCAAAATCACTTTCAAGATTAATGTTATTAATATTATAAAAGTCTTCGAAGTTACTTGCATTATATGCAAAATTGTTTACTAATCCTTCTTTTATTTGTGATCTATTTACAGGCAACCAATCACTGAAACTAAATTTTGTAGCCCCAGCAATGTTTTGTTTTGCTGAATAGTAGAAGTTCTTATATTCAACTAGATCGCTTTTTAAATAGTCTTTATTAGGTTGCCATTGATCTATAGTACTTGTAGCATACATAAATCCTGGTGCACTTAAAGACCCTTGCCAATCGCCGGTTTTTGTGCCAACCAGTCTTAATCTAAATTGTCTTGCACCAGATTCTGGTTCATAAATTACATCATTAAATTGTGTTTTATTTTTGAATATAACTATATGTTCATACTGAACTAAATTAAGATCTGCTAGCCCAATTAAATTATTATTAGAATTATTTAAACTTAAATTAAAAGCATTGCCGTCTCTTTCAACAGTATATGCATCTGTATTTAAAGTTAAGAAACTTTGATTTAATATCCTACTGCCCTGATATGCACCTTTTACTTCATCAACTATTGCATTATTATAGAAATAAGATAAATTACTGGCAATAGGACTTAAAACTATTGTAGTGCCTGTTTGCCAACCTTGCTGTGTCCAAAATAAAAATTCTTCTGCACTTAATTTCCAATCTCTTATCTTAACTAAATTTGGATCAAAATATTCAAATCTAAATCCTTGTGACTGTAAATATGCACTATATCCCGACAAGAAACTAACTACCTGCTGTAGAGTTTCTAAAACAATCCCGTAGGTTATATTAATTCGATTAGGAATGCCAGTATTATAAAATTTAACAGATCTATTCAGCACTGTTAAATTGTCAAAAGACCCATTTACATTAGGTGCAAAAAGTGTAAAGTATGGATTATTTGTATCATAACCTGATATTTTGAATCCATTTGTTTGTTTTTCGATAATTACCGCACTGTATCTTATTTTAGTTAAAGGAGTCGATTTATGTAATACAATATCAAAATCAGCATCAGGTATAATAATACTTTGATTTATACTATTAGGACTAAACTGTTCAGCTAATACTTTCAATCTATCTTTACTGGTAAATCCTGCTGCTCTGTATGCTAAATTTACATTGAAATACCTAACATAATCATATAATGGAGTTTTGTCTAAAATACCATTAGCAGTTTGATAATCAGTTATCCAATTTAAATATCCTGACACTCTAGATATACTTCCTGCACTATTTTTATATCCATTTACTTCTATATCTGCAGGAGTTAATCTATAATTTGTTGAAGTAACTAGATATTGATCTAGTTCTGTATTGTATTTGTATTTGTTTTTAATTAAACCTAAACTAAAATATTTGGCAGGTTTAGTAGTGGCCATTACAATTTGTAAAGAAAATGCGTATTCACTACTATTTTTCCATGCATTTTCTGCAGGCCCTAATTGCCCTACACTCCATCTATTAGCAAAATTAGAATTATCAAAGTCTTGTGTTAACAATCCCAATGGTGATATTAAATTGCCATACATATCAACTGGCAAATAACTTGACAATCCAGGCCTTGCAAAATTAGAATCTGTACCCTGTCTTTCGCCAAATCTAATATATCCATTTTCTAAATCTGCCCACAATATACTATTCCCTTTTGTGTAAGGAGCAGGGCCATAAGTGTCTTGCCACCAATCAGGCTCTATACTAAATCCTAGCATTTCCCAAGGTCTAGTGTTAGGATTTTGTGTATCGTAAAAATAATTATAACATGCACGCCATGAGCCAGGTAAATTCTGAGAAGCAAAAATATCTGAACTTAAAGCATAATTGTAAGTAAAACTATCTGTTTGATTATAAATGTCGTTTTTTACATAATCAATATTATTATTGCCTGCCCATTGAAGATAGTTTCTACCTAACAATGCATTATAATTGCTTAGTGTAATTCCAGTATCTCTAAATTTGCCTGGTATAGTTTCATATATATTAATTAAGTCTGTATTATATTCGGTTTTAATATTGTTAAAGATTCTATTTTCAAGTTCTATTAATAAATTATCTCTATAATCATCAAATGCAGGAGTTAAACTGCCATCATGTCCTCTAATAAATTGAACAGGAGTATTATATGTGTAATCTGTAAAGATTTCTGGTTGAAATTTAGGATATAATCCCAACTTAGTTGGTGTTTCTGGTACATAACATCCGTCTGTATTTGCATACTCAACTATTGTAAGAACATCATCCACTTCAATTGTAAGTGTATCTGAAAGTGTAACGGCAGGTATTAAGGACTGAAAGGTATAGTCTATTCCATACTGTAATTGATCACCATTTAAATAAATTAACACTGCTTTATTGCTGGGATTTTCCAAAGTAAAAACATTTGTTAATTCATAATTTTTTTGTAAAACATCAAAAACAGTATAAGTTATTGTATTTTTATTATCGCCATACGGAATTAAATCACTATAATACCAAGGAAAAGTATTATTTTTTATTTCATTTATTTTTTTAAGTATAGAGTCTACTGCGCTTACTGTTTGTTGATAGTTTATATTCCCTAAACTGATTGCAGCACTTAAAAATTTGTTTTTAAATCTTGTATATTCTTGCTGCGCATATTGTACACTTTTTACAAAATCATATTTTGGATTATTCAAAAACAATGTGCTATAAATCGTAGGTGCACTTTGTTGTAATATAGTACCACCTTGTGCCACAATGTTTATATCTCTTAAATTACTTTGGCCAGGAAAAGGTCCATTAAACAATGTGCTGTTTTGTGTTAATACACCAATATGATTTCTTAAACTACCTAATGTGATATCTTTAACAATTTCGTTTTGACTATTATTATTTAAATTATTAGGTATTTGATAAAAACCTAAATTACTAACAGATGCACTGTAAACCTGTATATCTATCCTGTCGTTTTCTGAAATATATTCTGGCTCTATTCTAATTACAATTTTGTTATTGGGTATAGAATAGATTCTAAATTTTTGTACAGGTAATTGTGTAAAATTCACAAAAACTCTTATATTTGGTACATCTACACTAGGTTCAGGTATAACATCTACAGTGAACGAATTATTAATACCATCAAATGTATAACTTAATAATTGAAACTGTTTACTATTTTCTACACATTTTGTCCATACATTATATTTTGTCTTTGTGCCATCGCTATTGTTTTGATAAATGTATCCAGTATTAACTTTTAAAGTTGTTGGTACACCGTTATTAACATATTGAAACGAATCATTATCGTAATAATTTGTAAATTCAATATCGCCAATATTAGTGATACTTCTATAACTTATTGGTAATCCTAATACCGTATCATCAACATTAAGATCATTAAGTTTATAGTTAAATATTTTTGTGCCTATAAATTTATTTTCACTTGATGCAATAGGATAACGACTTGTAGATCCATAACTTATTCCGTCACTATCCATAACATCAAAATATGGACTTTGATTTATAGACAATTTTTGTTGTCCTGCACGCCAGTTTATACCATTGAAATAAAAACTTTTACCACCATAGTTAATTCCACTTTTTACATTTATAGTATCATTTTCTACTGCAGTAACATAAGGTTCTAAATGTATTACTGGCTGTGTACCCGACGGTGTTATGTAACTTACAAGCCAAATTTTATTTTTAACATCGCTATCTAATGCATTGGGAAATACTATTTTTGCTCCATCAAACAAAAATTTACCGTCTGCATAATACCCAATTTGACCTTCAATATTTTGTAAAGGCAATTTGGAAGTAATGTCGTAAAAATCTACAGGCTCTAAACCTTGATTGCCGAAATCATAAAGCTGTAAATCAGCAATAAATTCCACAATTGGTCTTTTAGCTCGTTGATCTGCCATAAAGGCGGCAGTTTTGTTATTATATGCAGCAGATTTTTCTATAACATCTTGGTGAAACCATTTATTTCTTACTGTCCATGCATTTAAATCTTGACTTGCTCTGTTAATAGTAATATAATCAATATTTGCAGTATCAAATAATGAGTCAGGCGTTAAACTACCGTAAAATGCACTTCCAATAAAATAAGGATAAACAGGATTATCATTTGTATCCTGAGTAGCAAAATAGGCATATGTGCCATTAGGAAAATCAGGAGTTACACAATATCTACCATTATATTGGTCTAAAGTTCCATAATTAGGGAGGTACATATAATCTTCAATAAATGCACCAGGCAAAAATTCAAAAGTTAAAGTATCACCTGCTGTTAATGTAACAGATTCACTTAAAGTTACGAAATTAATATTATAATAATTATTAATACCAATAGTTGGATTTAATTGTAAACTGTCAGCATATGTGTTTATAATGTAAACTGAGCTAGGAGTTAACCCTGCACTATTTACAGTGATTCTCATACCTGCTCGCAAATTCCATTGGCCCACATTTAAAATATTAGAATCTACAACATCTTCTTCAATAGTCACTGTTTCTGCTGCAGGTCTATTTGTTGTAATTACATTTAAAATATAAGAACTTACCATTCTTATAACTGGCGTATTGGCATTGGTTGAATCAGTATATCCATATGGTCCATATATAGGATATCCGTCTGCAGCAAATCCTATAATTTTACTATGCCCGTCGCTATGTGTATATGATCCTGCTGTAAATCCTGTTACATTGCCCCAGGCATTAGCAGTGATAAACTTACTGTCTTGATAATAATAAGCATATTGTTCTGCAGGATTAGCGAAGTTGGCTATGGTTTCACTATTATATCTGTAAGTTGGAGTTCCACCATAGGTGTCTTGTCCATTAATTTTTGCTTCAGGGCCATTTAAATGCCAAGTAGTTCCATTATCACCGTTCACATATAAATTGTCATAAGGTGCATAAAGATAAATGCCAGGAATCGCTACACCTATAATTCCTGATCTAATAGTTACTGACTCATGCTCACCGCTAGCATTTAGACCGCCTCTATATGGATAATTAAATGTAGCATTTTGTTTTACAATATAATTATCTGTTTGACCATTGGGAAAAGTACCTGCTAAAACAGTTATATTATCGGGAAAACTAGTTGTTTGAATTGTAAAATTAGTATTATCAGAACTTATAGTTGCAGTAGCATCTGCTGTAAAATTGTCGTCTACCTTATAACTTGTTTTGTCATAAGTACTTAAATCTAATAAATCAGCATCTATTAATTTTATAGCAGTGCCTACACCTTCTACATAATAAGTTTTATATTGATAAGAAGTGGGAATAACTGTGTCATCAAATCGAATTTTCAGTCCGTTGGAAAATATAATGCCATTTGGGCTAATGTAATTTTGTTTATTAAGAATATCGTTATCAACATCAATATTTGGACTATCTGCATCAATTAATCTAATTCTACCATAGGCAGTTGGGTACTTACTGTCCTGATAGTATAAAAATTCTTTATTTGCTGTTATTACTGGTACAGGAATTAGATATCCTAATATAGACTTATACCATTCTGTGTTACTATAATCAGTGCCTGATCTTATTGTTACTTTATTATTCACAGTTATAGCACTGTCGTAAGTCAAAGTTACAGTATAGTCATCGCCAACTGGAGTTAAAGTAATTTGCCAAATACCATATCTTTGATTTAATGGAACTGTAGTAACACCTTCAGTCCAATCACTATCGGAAGCTGAGTAAGTGCCAAAAATAATATATTTAGAGTCTAGATTAATAGATTGACCATCTATACCGCCAAAATTTGTAACAATATCTGATAGTAATTGATTTTGTATTTGAGCATAAGTTTGAGTAATAACAAAATCTACGATGCCTGCTGATGGCATGGAAATAAATGAATCTTGTGCTGTTTTAGTAGGGACACTAAAAACTACTGTTCCAGAATCTGTACCGTTATTGGTAACACCCAAAATTTGTCTACTGCTTAAATTATTATTATCAGCCTGCGTGCCTGTCAGGCCTGGATCTGTTTGTATATAAAATCCGTGTCCGGTTTGATTGACATTAAATCTATAAGTACCGCCTCTTGCCAAAACCAAATCAGGATTACTTAAAGTACCATATCCAAAAATATTATAGGTATTGTTTGAAGTTTGATAATTTACAGTATATGTGGTTTCTAACTCAGCAGTGCCAGCAGTGACATTAACAACATCTGGACCTTGTTGTAACCAATAGTATTGGCTAAAGTTTACAAATGCATCAAGATTAATTTTTGGGTCGAACGAATAGTATTCACTTGACCATAAGTTGTTTTGATTAGCTACATTAGCACCAAGATAGGACAAATTTTGTAATGTTTCAGGATAGGTACTGGCAAACTCAACATTGTTAGTAGTTTGATTTCTATAAATTACACTAGGCTCAAGTTGATAATCTGCTCTAGATAAAGTTGGCTCTTTTACATAAGTATCAACACCGTTAAATCCAGGTGCAAATTTACGACCTATGTAACCATTAACAACTTTTAAGTTAGCATTAGTTGTTAATTGATCTAGTGTTGCATTTAAAAACTTCTTATTAGTAGAAGTTTGAAATACTGCTGGTAAAAGTTTATTAGTTTTAGTAGTAGGCATAATCTCTTAAATCACTATTGTATTTACCGCCGTATTTTGTAAGTTCAACTGAGCCGCAGTAATTGAGGTAATTACTTCTACATTTTCAACAGTTGCACAACTTAGTAAAATTTCATCTGGCTGTGCAGTAATTTGTTGTAAAGATCCATAAACTTGATTAGCACTTGATGGTACAATAATAATACTACTAACATTAGGAGCTAATCCTTGTTGAATATAAGTGGCTAATTCAGTGAAATAAAATGTTTCCCCAAACTCCCAATTTTCACTACTAAAAAATGTATTAATTAATGCTACTGTTTGACTTCTAATTTCAGTGTCACTAATTGTAATATTTGAATTTTTTACTATTTTAAAAATTGCTCTTAGTTCAGGACTAGCTTTATTTCCAAATAAAAGTTTAAATCTAGCTGGGCTGTATATCAACGAATCACTTACTGCTTTATAATCTTCTAATGTGTTTAATTCATTAGATAGTTGCTGACTAGTTGGCAAATCGGGTTCTGTTAAAGTATTTGTACTGTCTAATGCCCAGGCCCTGTAAGTTTCATCGTAACTTTTACTTAAAACATAAAGATCAATTATATTGTTGGGACTTGGGTCTATTCTTCTATTGCCAGGACTGTTATGTTTATATTGGAAATATAAACTTTGTCTACCTGTTCTTGCAATAAAATCAGTTGATTCCACTAAGGTTAAAACACTGTTTACTAAAGTATTAATATAAAATTTCTGTTCTGTTGTTGTGTAAAAAACTTGCCCTACTACATAATCATTTAAGTATGGCAAAATTGCAACTTTAGTTGCATATGATATGTTAACTAATTCATTATCATATGGGCTATATGTTATAAATGAATTATATCCATATGTTTTTTGATAAAATACAAGTTTATAGGGGTCTGCTTCTGTATTGGGCTGTACAATGTAATCAAATATGTCTGGATTGTCTGGCACACCATCGTCATTTTGGTCACTATAAGTGATTAATACTCGTGTAGGATCTACATATCCATCTGTTTCTTTAATTTGATCATACACATACCATAGATAATCTTCTTGCAAAGGCAATTCAGTATCTGGATTTCCATTTACTTTTAAAACATTTATACTGTCATTTACAGTTAGTCCTGTTACAGGGTCATAAGTTTTTACTCTATTGTCATAATAGAATCTTGTTTGACTTACACTATTGAAGATATAATCTAACCCTCTTACTACCACCGTATAAATGGGACCGTTTGCAGTTAATTTTACTAACCAACTATTATCCAATTGTTGTTGTGCAGTAGATCCCTGATAAGTTAAGCTAAATGTATTAGCATCTGGATTTAGATTTTGTTCTGTAATAACTGCCCAAGATCTATTATATTGATCATATCTTATGCCAAATTCATTATATGTACTAATAAGTGTTATTAAGGTTTGTATGAAAGAATTAGTAAATGTATTACTAAATGCAGGTATAACCACTGTGGCTTGAGCACCAGTTGGTATATTTTCACTTAGAGTAACTGCGCCCTGTCCATTATCTAATACACCTGCAGACCCGTTGCCTATTAAAGTTACAATAGCTACATACAATTTATCTTTACCATTAGGAGGTATAATTTGATTAGTGGGCAAATCAACTATTTCATTTTTTGCATTAAAATATTTTCCTGAACCTGGACTAAAAACAACAATTGAACTTGGGTTCATATAATAATTATTACCAGATGATCCTTGTCCGATTGGTTGTATGAATGAATTAGCATTTTCGAAGTAACCAGTGCTAGACCCTGATCCAACAGTTACTTTTTTCCAAAATAAATTTGTTAATCCAAATCTAGTAAAATTATAACCAGCATCTTCATTACTACCATAATAAAAATGTAATAATTTTTGACCTCTTATTAATGGAAGAATTTGATTTCTAATTACTTTATTAATATCGGCGCTGGTGTTCCAGCTAAAAGTAAAACTAGTGTTATTAGATTGTTTATATAATACTCCGTCTTCAGCAAAAATATTTGTGCTACTATATCTACCTGAATTGTCTGCAACATCTAAATATCTACTAATACCACTACTGGATCTATTCACTGCCTTTACTTTACTGATACTGCTAAATTGAGTGTAGGGGAATATATTATAATCCTCTGCACTAATCATCCTATTTTGAGTATAATACTGTTGTGGTGCTTTTAGTTTAATATCTGTTAAACTTTCTCTTGCTCTTGCATTGGTAACAGAGTATTTTAAACTACAAACAAAAGTAATAGTTTCAATACGACCATTTTTACTGAGATAGGGCACAGTAATGTTTATATTTTGTAAATTGTCTGGAGTAATTGTATAACTTAATCCAGAACTTTGTCTAAAATAAACTCTAAAGTTACCTTTAGGAATAGCAGCAAATGTTCCATCACCAAATACTAAACTAATTTGATCATTGGCTCTACTTGAAACTTGAAAACTATTTTTTGCAGCATTATTATTAAAGATAATATTATTACCTACCACACTGGGGATTTTACTCCATTCGCTAGTAGGTTGACCAAGATTACTTAATTGATATAACCAAACATCTGTATTGTTTACATTGTTATAATTAACATTTACTACATTGTTGGGAATACTTTCTGTAATGCTAAAATCAAAACTGGACATTGTTCCTTGTTTGAAATAAAAGAAAAACCCAGTTGCATTACTGCCATTTCCTAAATTGTCATTTTGATAAAGTATATTTAAAGGTTTTGCAAGATTAGGACTAACTTCATATATGTATTCCTGATCCACAGTTGTACCGCTCACAACTTCGAAATCTAAGGTTGCGCCTTGTACTTGTGTGTTAAATTTATAGATAGGAACTGCATTTGATGGAATATTCAAATTATATTCATCAGTTTTAATACCAGACAAATCTGCACTATTAGCGGGTTTTCCTACCTGTTGATTGGTGGGCAAGGATGCATTCAATATAGTTACAAATTGTTCATACCAATTTGGATTTGTAGTATCATTCCAATTAATAATAATGTTATTAAGGTTTATGCCATTACTATCAGTTAATGACTCTGTAGTTTGTATGCTATCAACTTTAATTAATCCGCTAGCTGCTATATTTCTTTTTGGGATGTAGCTAACTAAACTAGCTAATTTTAGTACACTATCTCTACGCTCAGCAGTATCAATAAAGTTTTCTCTAGCATTTAAATCTGTTCTAAATGCCAGATTTTGTCCTAAAAAGGCAATTAAATCAATTAATGCAATGTACTCACTGCTTTCTATAAAATCATTAAAATCTTCTGGATAGTATAGTTTTAAATAATCAATCATTGCTTTACGCAATGTTTGAAAATCATAGCTTTGAAAGTCTGCATTCTGAAAACTTTCGTATATTTTAGTCCAATCTTGATTAACTAAAAGGTTGTTTTGTCTAGTTGTAATTGCCATTAAATCACCGTTTTACATATTTATTTTTGTAATAATATACAATGTTAATTGGGTCAATTAACATTTAAACTATTTGTTGTATTATTAAAATCTAGTGTTAAGACAGCAGTTTGATCTGTACTTATATACAAAAGGGATAGTTCGATCTGTATACCTCTATCATAAGTAGTAACTACAATATCTGTAGCTGCAACTCTAGGATCATTTGCTATAATATTTTGCACATCTTGTACAATTAAAGTTTTATTATCTTCAGTTAAAGGTTCAAAAATCATATCCCAAATTATTGTTCCAAATTCAGGATTCATCAACTTCTCGCCTTTTCTAATATTAAAATGATTTTGAATATCGGTCTTAACTAGTTCAAAATCAGTGATTCTGAAATTTTTAGTTTTGTTAATACTGCTAAAACCTTTATAAGTTGCCATAATTTAATATTTATACTGGATTTCTAGTAGCATTACTAGCAGTAATAATTTCAGTCTGTGTTTGACTAAACCTACCTAATTGGAAATAACTGGATAAAGTTGTGCCATTTGAGTCTCTAGCATCTAAGCCACCTTTAGCCCATTTATTAACACCATCTGGTCCACCCAAATGAGCAGCAGCTAAGAATCCTGACACAACTTCTGGGCTAGAATTATCGTTAACTAAACCTAAGTCTTTTAATCTGTTATAATTTTTTGCAGTATAATTCTGCATTGCTTGTTCTTGGATTTGTGGGCTATCTAAAAATTCTTGTAGATTGGCAGGCTTTCCAGGTCCACCTATCCAGTTGTTAGGATTATTTAATGCTTCTTGGGTTTGTGGCGTACCAGGTTTGACCAGTTCTAGTCCTTGTAAAGCAGCTGAACCTAATTGATATTTTCCTTGATATCCATTATTGTTTTTATCGCTTACTGCATAGTTGCCTGTACTTTCTGAATAGCCTATTTGTGCCATATAAGCCTGTGTTTGATCTTTAGTTAAATTTCCTATATTTTCACTTGGCGTTGGTTGTGAAACAAAACTGGACACTGGAGCCTTTTTAGCTTGATTAATTGGTTGTCTAATTGCATTTGCAACTCCAGGCAATTGTGCACTAATAGATGATAGATCACTGGCATTACCAGTTAACGAAGATAAATTTACTAATCCCTGTTGATTGGCTGCATTACTTACATTATTAATTCTAGACCCTATTCCAGTTCTATCGTATGGTTCATGTGTAGGTATTTTGTAATTAATGGAAATTAAACTTGCCGTGGGTTCTTGAGTCCATAAATCTACAAAAGGCAAATTATTTGGGGTAAACTTGGCAGTATCAGTTGATACTGGAAATCTAACACCTTTTACATCTTTTAATTGGTATTTTCTAATTGACGCAGGTGGTCTTATGTTAGCACCACTGCCACCACTATTAAGATATATTGCAGAACCAGCAATATTAATCAAACTTGATGAGTTAATTGAAACTCTGCCCGATCCTGATAAATTTGCTGATCTGCCTTGCAAGTTAAGATAATTTGAATATATATTAGCATTATTAGTAGCATTTACTTTGAAAAATGCAGTTTGCAGATTAATGTCTTGATCGGCATTCATATTAATCTGTGTAGCGTTAAAGTTTATTTTACCATCGGCATGAAATAACATATTTCCTTCTGTTCTTACTGCAAAATCGCCTTGATTATAAATTAGTAAATCTCCAGAGTTTGTTAGTTCTATCCAATTTTTACCACTTGCAGTAGATATGTACATAAATCCATCAGTGTCGTTCATAATAATTTGATGACCTGCACTACTTCGCAACCTAATTAAATTATTTTTACCTGTAAAATCTCCATCGTCCATTACAAAAGAATGACCACCGATTCTTGCTTTAACTTTAAATGTTTCCGCATAAGTTTCATTTATATTTCTGGTTTTTACACCTGCTAATATTGTAGGATCTTTACCTGGGTCATTTACAGGCCTACCCGGTGTTATAAATCCATATACAGTAGACAAAGGATCACGCTGACTGCTGGAAGTAGTAATTCCACGATCAGGATCAGCATCTAATCCTTGGTTCCATAATTGTGTTATTCGAGGGAGATGCAATGGTCTCTTATCTGTACTATACCAATCTTTTGTAAAATTATTTGGGTTTTCCTCGTTTATTTCACCAACTGGATAATTTTGATTAATTGAAATTAGTTGTTGTAATTCAGGAGGTATACTTTCTTCCATTAATAATTTGCCGCTTATTGCACCTATATCTGGAACCATATTTCTGCTTAATTTATTAGAAACACAGGCAAACCAATAGCCGTATTGTCTTTGTCCTGCTGGAAAACAACATAAAATTTCACTTTCTAAATCAGGCATAGGTACAGACATACCATAACTTTGTCCTGTAATAGTAAATAATCCTGGGTCTTTAGTTTGTTCTCCTACAGTACTGCCTAAAAATGGGCTTGCGTAGGTTACTTGTGGTAAACTGAAAGGTTTTGTTGGATCATAAGTGCTGAATCCAGGTATATAAACATATAATCTTCCACTTCTAAACTCAGTATCTATTGCTTTTACTACCCCAACATAAATGCCATATGCAGTAGATATAGGAATATCTGATTGTGTAATATCTATAAAATCTACATGTTGTTTTTTAAAATAATTTTGATTTGCCATTTATATTTAGAATCCTGCTAAATTGATTTCACTAATAAAATTCAATGATGAGTCCAACTCAGCTGCCTCAAAGGAACCAAGCAATGCTAAATCAGGACCACTAAGTGAGGAGCCTAACTCAGCTGCCTCAAAGGAACCAAGCAATGCTTGATCAGGAACATTAAAGGCACCCTGAATAGCTTTTGCCGCACTATCTATTCCTTTACCTATTACATTGCTTACCGCTCTTGTTGCTACCGAAACGCCTATTTGAGTTAACATAGCAGGTATTGCTGCTGCGGCTTGTAATCCACCTATCAAACCATTTAAACTAGCCACTGCACTTGATGCATTATTCACAACTGATTGTTGACCATATAATATGCCTGCAGTTCTTCCCAATGCCCCTGCTGTACTTCTAATAGGAACATTTAATAAATTTGATGGTCTATTATTGTTAACATTTCTAGCTAAACTTAACGCTTTTTCTAATTGATCTCTATTACTTTGTAGTTGGTCGTCTGCCTTTTTTAATTGTGCTAAACTTTGTATAGGTGATCTTACAATATCTAGAACCTGTTCAAATTTTCCTCTACTAAACACATTTTCAATAGTTATAATTTTATAAATGCCACTGAAAGCATTATAGGTAAATATGCCGCCATAAGGGTCTCGATTAGGAATTGCAACTCCAAAGGTGTCATCATAGTCAACTGGACTGTTTATGTTTAGTTGAATAGTTAAATTACCCGTATCCATCCATAAACTACCACCGTTATTATTAATTCTTATGTCTTTCTTTTGGAAAAAATAACTATTATAGAAAATATCATCTTGTTTTATAAAATCAGGATCACCTAATATTTTAAGTTTAACATTTATCATGTCCCCACGACTATCTAAGTTAATAGAATGTAAAACACTGGCTGCTAACTCTTGTTGATTTAATATTTTGCTACTGCCTGAAGTGCCTTGATATTGCGTTTGACCTGAATGCAAGTGAATGGTATATTGCTGAGTAGGATCTATGGGATAACTATTCCTTTGATCAAATAAACTATCTATCTGTCTTGCTATATCTTCTGGCTCCAGTTCTGGCGCCAGATCATGAGCAGTATTTTCTTGCGTTCTATTAACAGGTAAAGACAAATTATATAATAGATTAAAATCTACGCTTAAATCAATTACTTCAGTATTTTTACCTGTAAAGATATAATCATATTTTTTTACTTGCGCAGTAGGCAATCCATTTGCTACATAAGGATGACTAGCCCCATATATATTATATGGAAACACATAATAAATTGTTTTAGTGCCAAATGTTTTCCTAAATGTATCATATTGCTTCAATTCTACTCTAGGCACAATTTTATACCATTTAAGAGGGGTGTCTCTATTAATATCACCATATGGTGATATTTGATCTGTAAAATAACTACTATTCCTTACAACAAATTCAATTAGTTTATCAATAATAGTACCAGCTGGTACAGTAATATACACACCATCAAATTTAATTGTTTGATTACCTTGCCCAGCTTGCGCAAGAATAATATTTTTTGCTTTTAAAAATTGGTCTGCTACTGCTTGGGTAATACTTGCATTTTTAGTAATTTCCTTTTTTCCAATTTCTGGGTCGAATCTAATCTCAATTTCATCTGTCACAAAAGGTATTTTGTCTTTAAGCATTTCTTGCTGAAACTGATTAAATGCAGCACAAAACCCATTTACATTTACACCAGCTTTAACAAAATTCTCATATTCTTCAATTCTAGTATCTAATTGTCCACCTACTAAATCTGTATCGTTAGGGCTTAAACTTTGTCTGTCTTGTCTTAATTTGCGAAGTGTAAGCTCTCTTTCTCTTGCATTTGAAATAGAAGTTGCTGTTTCTGTCGTCTTATTATTATTAAAAAATTCCTCTACAGTAGTAGCTGGTATATTGAAATTAGCTGGTGTTACATTATTAATTCTACTCAATGCTTTATGACTATAAGGCACAAAATCTATTGTATACATTGTGCCTTTATTAGTTACTTTAGTTTTAATACCAGTCATACAAATTGGAAAAAGCTTTTTTAACCCATCTAATCTTACTGGATTTTGTTCTGCTGCTGTTGATCCTTCAGTATTGCCATGCATACCAAAAAAATCTATTTGTATCATATATGGATTAAAAATATAATTAGTGCCTGGATTAACATTTAATACAGTTTGAATTAATCGATTAATAAATGTAAATCCATTTGGTTCAATAATTTGCATTGACCCTTCTACTACATTTGTACCTCGACTTGCTTGTGTTGGACTAATTACTGTTCTTAATTTAACTTCTTCAAAAAAGAAATTCTCTTGCCAAAAAGGATGCCGTTGTGGCTGAACTATAGTGGTTCCAGTCTCTATGTCGGAAATTTGATTATTAAGACCAAGTCTTCCACCGCTGACTACTAAAACATTTTCAGGAACATAATTAAATGCATCATTTGAATTATTAGCATTTGACCCTATTAATCTGTTATAAGTTTGTACACTAAGCATATGCAAACTTATATTATAGGTATAACTTGCATATTGATTTAGTAGATTATCTTGTGGTTTAATTTCAGGATTAGGATTTATTTTTGTTTGATCTACAATTAAACTTGTATAAGGCCTTGGGTTAGCGTCAGTTGCCTTTCCTGGTTCTTCGTTTATAAAAGTTGCTCTTCCAGAAATTACTGGTTCAGGCAGTGGAATAGTAAAAATCGGGTCTATTCTCGGAACCCCATCTAATCCTGTTACACTATATTTGTCTAAATCTGACATTTAACCCAAAGCCTGTACAATTGTAGTTTGTTTAGGAATATAAATTGTTGTGCCTGGTTTCATATCAAACACCGGGTCTTTTATTATGTTTGGATTTCTTAAAGCAAATACCCACCATAAATTAGCATCACCATATAAATCAAATGCTAATAAATCGGGCCTATTTTCGTAATTGTTATTTATAGTTAAAGTAATGTCATCTACTTGGGGAGGAATATTAGGTATAGATGCAATATCAAGATAATTGCCAAACATACTTGTACTAACATAAGGACTATATTTGCCATAAGTGACTGCCATATTAGATAAATCCTCCTGTCAATGCTCCAGTCCCTTTTACTTGGCTTACAAATTGTCCTCTTGCAAAACTTTGTAAACTAAAGTTTTGTACAACATTAGTTCTGCTGTATACAGGCTGTAAATTAACATTTATTTGACTTGCTACTGGTAATCTAATTGTAGGAATACTGGTTAAATTTATTGCATTACCAGCTACAGACCCATTTTGTACACCAATTGGTACTTCTAAATAATCACTATCTGCAGGCATGGTATGTGTAAATTGAGTTACAACACAACTAACATTTGGGAAATATGCTGTGCCATATCCGTTTAAAAACACTAGTGGAGGAGGAGCCCCTGCCAATGGATCTCTACCATAAAACATTTTAGTCACACTGCGGAAAAAATGTATTACTGCTAACAAGTATTGTCCCTCGTCCCAATTCTGTACAGTAAAATCTGCATTGATATTAATAGATTGAACTTCACTACCCTCATAAAAATGACTTGCATAATTACTATGGGTTAATAGTGTTGGGTTATATCTTGCAGTATGTGTTACTTGAATTTGCGGAGTATATGGAAAAATAACTCCCGAAGTAGCTTGCAATTTATTTAATAGTAAATTGCTAGGATCGCTATAAAAATATTTTGCTAGGCTTGGCTGTAAGCTAATTCTAATTCGCCAATCGTTTTCTGCTTTAATAACACCGCCGAATTTTGATTGCCATCGTGCATTATTTGGAGAAACTCCCCCCATATTAGCATTAGCAGATACTCCCCCTGGCAGTACTCCTCCCGGCAATCTACCACTAGTAATGTTTTGAGCAGTGGCTCCTCCATTATACCCGGTCTGACTTGATCCATCACTAAATGAGGCATCACTGTTTGTTGCATTACTAATATTTGGCATAATATGGTATTTATTACTTCATAATAGTAGTTGTTTATTGTTGACATTATGATTTTTCTATGTTATAAGTAGTTGTAATATAAAAATTTTATTAGTATTAAAAAATAAATATTTTTTAGTACCTTCACAATCAAGGATACAGATGAAAGTAAATTATCTAAATAATAAAGACATTTTAAAAGAGATACATAAAAGCAAATCAACATATTGTAGTTTTATACGACCTGAATATAGTGATTATGATATGATTCTAGATTCAGTAAAAAAGATAAACAAGAAAAACATAGCTCAAGCAAGAAAAAACAGAGCAGACAGACTAAGCAGACTAGCATTTGAAGCAGCTCAAGAAAAGTCTACAGAAAAATTAAAACTAGAACAATTTGAAATCAAACACACAAAAGTACCCATTACTGATATAGTTTTTAGAATAATGACTTGGGAACACATACCAGTAGATGAATCTAAATCTAAAAAGTCATTTAATAACGACAATGAAGAAATTGTTACAGAGTATGATGATTCAGAACCCAGTGTAACCAAATATGTAAAGGTAAATTTCCCACCATTTTTTCATTATACAGTGGATGAGAATAGTGAACCATGTTTAGTTGGTAAAAGCCATTGGGCTGGTGATATTCAGACTGGTCATTTTAGTAAAGAGCATGGAAAAATGACCAATAAACTTGCCATTATGTTCATGAAACTATGCGAACGATATGCTACTCGCAGCAATTGG
>B570J14230_10000172_pt1:0-20000 | contig 23577 bp, 21 predicted proteins | sample LakMenepilimnion_3_FD_14230 | JGI IMG/M metagenome (IMG submission 14230) | reverse complement strand
GTGCCTTATTCTTAAGGTTGCAATAACAAGATCCAAGCAACTGTTTATCAAAAACACAGGTCTCCGCTAAGTCGTAAGACGATGTATGGGGGCTGACGCCTGCCCAGTGCCAGAAGGTTAAAGAAGTCGGTTAGCAATTGCGAAGCTGGTAACTGAAGCCCTGGTGAACGGCGGCCGTAACTATAACGGTCCTAAGGTAGCGAAATTCCTTGTCGGGTAAGTTCCGACCCGCACGAAAGGCGTAATGATTTGGATGCTGTCTCGGAGAGAGGCTCGGTGAAATAGACTTGTCTGTGAAGATGCGGACTACCTGCACCAGGACAGAAAGACCCTATGAAGCTTTACTGTAACTTGAAATTGAAATTGGACTTTATTCGCGCAGTATAGGTGGGAGGCGTTGATTATAATCTTGCGGGATTATTGGAGCCATCAGTGAGATACCACTCTTGTAATGTTAGATTTCTAACTTTGAATCATTATCTGGTCAAAGGACAGTTTCAGGCGGGCAGTTTGACTGGGGCGGTCGCCTCCTAAACGGTAACGGAGGCGTACAAAGGTTTCCTCTGAACGGTTAGAAATCGTATCTAGAGTGTAAAGGCATAAGGAAGCTTGACTGTGAGACCTACAAGTCGAGCAGGGACGAAAGTCGGTCTTAGTGATCTGACGGTACTGAGTGGAAAGGCCGTCACTCAACGGATAAAAGTTACTCTAGGGATAACAGGCTGATCTCCCCCAAGAGTTCACATCGACGGGGAGGTTTGGCACCTCGATGTCGGCTCATCGCATCCTGGGGCGGTAGTACGTCCCAAGGGTTGGGCTGTTCGCCCATGAAAGCGGTACGCGAGCTGGGTTCAGAACGTCGTGAGACAGTTCGGTCCATATCCGGTGCAGGCGTTAGAGCATTGAAAGGAGTCCCCCTTAGTACGAGAGGACCGGGGGGAATACACCGCTGGTGTACCAGTTATCGTGCCAACGGTAAACGCTGGGTAGCCATGTGTAGCGTGGATAACTGCTGAAAGCATCTAAGTAGGAAGCCCACCTTAAGATGAGTGCTCTCACCGCTATAAGCGGGTAAGGTCACGGTAAGAACAACCGTTATATAGGCATTAAGTATACATGCAGTAATGCATTTAGCTGAGATGTACTAACAGACCGAGGGCTTGATAATAATTTCCTTTAATAAATTTTGCAGTTTTGAAAATTCTTAACCTTGGTGTTTATAGCGTATTGGAACCACTCCGATCCATCTCGAACTCGGTTGTGAAACGATACAGCGGCGATAATACTATGGGGGATACTCCATGGGAAGGTAGCACGATGCCAAGGTAAAATTTATATTTTTTACCTTATATGTTATGGTTTTAATTAGTTTTATTTCACTGCAGTAGTCATATATCTAATTATGGATTCATTAATTTTCATAGATCTTTCAATCAGATTTATTACTTCTCCGTTTGCCTCATAATTCATTTGAATGTATACTCCATCTTTTACTTTTTTTATAGGGTATTTTAAATGTCGTCTACCTCTATTTTCTATAGTGATATTTTTTGCACCTCTTTCTACCAAAATACCTTGGTATTGTTCAACTATTTTCAGAAGAGTATCCTCTGTTAAATCAGGTTTTAGTAAATAAATAGTCTCATACGATACTAAAGTTTTCATAGTTAATTTTGATAGTTTATTTAATATATTTATCATAGTGTATTTGCTCCCTATCGCTTTAAGAATTTTTACTTACTGTATAATCTAGTGTACTTAACTTAAAACCTCAATTTACTAGGATTTTTTATTAAAGATTGCAACTTTCTATTGTATGTACGATAATTATATCAACAAGCACAATTGATGCTTGGGAAGTAAATTACTATAACATTACATAAAAATAAAAACATGACTGCTACTTTAGAAAGACGCGAAAGCGCAAGCTTATGGGAACGTTTCTGCTCTTGGATTACTAGCACTGAAAACCGTCTATACATCGGATGGTTTGGTGTTTTAATGATCCCTACATTACTTACAGCTACAACTGTATTCATCATTGCTTTTGTTGCTGCACCTCCAGTAGATATCGATGGTATTCGTGAGCCAGTTGCTGGTTCTCTACTATACGGTAACAACATAATCTCTGGCGCTGTAATTCCTTCTTCTGCTTCTATCGGTATTCATTTCTACCCTATTTGGGAAGCTGCTTCTCTTGATGAGTGGTTATACAACGGTGGTCCTTACCAACTAATCGTTGACCACTTCTTATTAGGTGTTTGCGGATGGATCGGACGTGAGTGGGAATTCAGCTACCGTTTAGGTATGCGTCCTTGGATTTCTGTTGCTTTCACAGCTCCTGTTGCTGCAGCTTCTGCTGTTTTCCTAGTTTACCCAATTGGACAAGGTAGCTTCTCTGATGGTATGCCTCTAGGTATCTCCGGTACATTTAACTTCATGCTTGTGTTCCAAGCAGAACACAACATTTTAATGCACCCATTCCACCAACTTGGTGTTGCAGGTGTATTCGGTGGTTCTCTATTCTCTGCTATGCACGGTTCTCTAGTTACATCTAGTTTAATCCGTGAAACTACTGAGAACGAATCTGCTAACTACGGTTACAAATTCGGTCAAGAAGAAGAAACTTATAACATCGTAGCTGCTCACGGTTACTTTGGTCGTTTGATTTTCCAATATGCTAGCTTCAACAACTCTCGTGCACTTCATTTCTTCTTAGGAATGTGGCCTGTTGTAGGTATTTGGTTTACAGCTCTAGGTGTTATGACAATGGCATTTAACCTTAACGGTTTTAACTTCAACCAATCTGTTGTTGATAGCCAAGGTCGTGTAATTAACACTTGGGCAGATATCCTTAACCGTGCTAACTTAGGTATGGAAGTAATGCATGAGCGTAACGCTCATAACTTCCCTCTAGACCTTGCTGCTGGTGAATCTCTACCTGTAGCTCTTACAGCTCCTGCTGTAGTTGGCTAAGATCTAGTTATATAGTTCCCAAAGACCCTGATAATCTCAGGGTCTTTTTTTATACATATTTACTAACCATAATTTCCAAGTAACTTATGCTATTTATTTTTATAACAGAGTTAGTACAGAATGATTAAATTTCAATACATTATTAAAGTAGTTTTCATAAATTTTATCGCAATTTTATTAGGATTTTTTTTAGCAATCAATTTATCTACTATTTTAGGCCAGAGCGGTGATTGGGGAGTTCTCTCTGCTGGTTTAATTACGGCCGTATTAGAAACTATTAGCAAAATTTTGTATCAGACTAAAAAAAAATTAATCTTTTAGAAAAATCTATTTTAAATAAAAGGTTATTGATAATGATTAATTTTCTAACTAACCTGAAGATAGGGATTTTATATGGTTTCTTTGTAGAATCTTTCAAACTTGGTAGCTGATTAAGGTTGATAAGAAGTTATTGTTACAGATTATTACATTTTTATTCTTTTTTAGTGGTTTATTATATATTAATTATGATAGAAACTATCAATACATAGCTGATTAATTTAATTAACAGTTAAAACAGTTTAAATTTTTACAAATACGGAGAACTCTTATGGCTCTTGATGCATTTTCTAAAGTAGTTACAAACGCAGACGCAAAAGCAGCTTACGTAGGTGGTGCTGATCTACAAGCTCTTAAAAAATTCATTTCTGAAGGTAACAAACGTTTAGACGCTGTTAACTCTATAGTTTCTAACGCTAGCTGTATCGTATCTGATGCTGTATCTGGTATGATCTGTGAAAATCCAAGCCTAATCTCTCCTAGCGGCAACTGCTACACAAACCGTCGTATGGCTGCATGTCTACGTGACGGTGAAATTATCCTTCGTTACGTTTCTTACGCTTTACTATCTGGTGACTCTTCTGTTTTAGAAGATCGTTGTCTTAATGGTCTAAAAGAAACTTACTCTTCTTTAGGAGTTCCAGCTAACTCTAATGCTAGAGCTGTTAGCATTATGAAAGCATGTGCTGTTGCATTTGTTAACAACACAGCTTCTCAACGTAAACTTTCTACACCTCAAGGTGACTGTTCTGGTTTAGCAAGTGAAGTTGCTGGCTACTTCGACAAAGTTAGCTCTGCTATTGGTTAATTCTATTTGTCAGATAAATGCTACCTTATAAAAATAAGGTAGCATTTTATGTTTTAATGTAAGTTTAATAATTATCTATTTTTTTTATAAGACTTTTCTTTTTAGATAAGAGTACAATAAATTTAACCTCACACAAAACTTATATGGATCTTTTTCTTAAGTATTTAAAAAATTCGTTAGATAATTTAGTATTTCTAGGTCTATTTATTGGAGTCTTGGGATATTGGATTAGCATTGCATTCCCTTCATTCAAAATTGGAAGTAAGATAGGTTTTTATAGTGTTCTATCTTCCAACATATTTATTACGACTATTTTGACCTGGAGATGGATTGAGAATGGTTATTTTCCACTGAGCAATTTATATGAATCCTTATTATTTTTTACTTGGGGAATTACGTTCATAGCGTTAATTTTAGAATCTTTTACTTCTTTAAACTTACTGGGTGCGATAATCACCCCACTATCTATGTTTATAGTTGGATTCGCTACGCTTTCACTACCAGATGGAATGCAAAAGGCAGCGCCTTTAGTCCCAGCATTGAAATCAAATTGGTTAATGATGCATGTAAGTATCATGATGTTTAGCTATTCAACACTTATTATTGGTTCTTTATTATCTATAGTTTTTCTAATTCTAACCCGAGGAAGACAGGTTAATTTAAAAGGTAGTTCGGTTGGAAACATACCCACGGAGGGACTTAACATCCCTGAGATTCATAAAAAACCTAATTTACAATTGCATGACTCTCCTGATGGGATTTTAGAAAAAAAATTAAACCTTTTAGAAAGTTTAGATAATCTTAGCTATAGAATTATAGGGTTAGGATTTCCATTATTAACTATAGGAATAATTGCTGGAGCAGTATGGGCAAATGAAGCTTGGGGATCATATTGGAGCTGGGATCCCAAAGAGACTTGGGCTCTCATAACATGGCTTGTATTTGCAGCTTACCTACATACTAGGATTACAAAATCATGGCAAGGAAAAGGACCTGCAGTCTTAGCTTCTTTGGGGTTTATAGTAGTTTGGATATGTTACTTAGGTGTAAACTTTTTAGGAAAAGGATTACATAGCTATGGCTGGATTGCTTAATTTACGAATGTAAAATAAAAGATACATAGAAGTAATTGCTTATACTGATTAAGTTGCATCATACTAAAAAGTACTTTACAATAGTTTTATTATCATGTAAAAAATTAACTTTCTCTGACTAATCCAGACAGAATATGAACACAGAGTTATTACTATCCGTAGTTCCCCAAACAGCTATATGGTCTGCTAAAACAGCTTCCATAATGATTAGTTCAAATATATTCTGCATAGTTGCAGGTAGATATGTAATCCAAGTTAAAGGGATTGGTGCATCTCTTCCATTAACCGGATCATTTGCTAATTTTACTTTGCCTGAATTACTAGCAAGCACAAGTCTTGGTCACATTGTAGGAAGTGGAGCAATTTTAGGATTTGCTTACTTAGGTTTATTAAGCTAAAAAGATTATTAGAAAAACAAGCATAACTTACTTCGTTTTTCTAATAATCTTTCTTTTTTATAAACTTTAGTAAGCTAATCCTAAACTTCTAGTAGTTTCCCCACCTAAGTAAACTCTAACTGACAAAAAGTCAGTAGGACAAGCTGTTTCACATCTCTTACAACCTATACAATCTTCAGTCCTAGGTGCAGAAGCAATTTGGCCAGCCTTACATCCGTCCCAAGAAACCATCTCTAGTACGTCACAAGGACACGCTCTCACACATTGTGTACATCCAATACAAGTATCATAAATTTTAACGCTATGTGACATAATTAAGTTGCTTACTGTTGATAGTTAATACACTTTACTTTTGAACTAGTCATAGAAGTTTTAAACAATTAAATTTATTATAAGATAATAGCAACTAAAATTCTAAATTAGATAATAAAATTCACAATAAATCTTTAATTCTCAAAATTTATACTAGCCAAATTTAAGGTTCTCCATTCAATAATCTTATAGCTTTTTTACACTATATGAAAAAGAAAAAACAAAATATTCCTTCTTTGGAAGTTTTATATAAAACAGAAGAACTTTTAGATGCAGCTTCTAATAGATATAGAATAACAGTTCAAGTAGCAAATAAAGCAAAAAGAAAAAGATACGAAGGTATAGATATATTAGATGATTTTAAACTTAAACCAGTTATTCGAGCTATCCTTGAGATTGCAGAAGAAATTAATCAACCTGAAATCATAAATGAATAGCAACCAACAATTCAAATACTCTTACAATCCTTTATAAAAAATACTTAATTAGATTTATGTTTCAGACTCTTTTTGGTGATCCAAATGATAAAAAAATTCAACAATATTCGCAGACAATTAATGGGATAAATAAATTAGAAGAAACAGTGAAAAAATTCACGGATTCAGAATTACAGAATCAGACAAATTTATTTATCCAACGTTTGTCACAAGGAGAAAAATTAGAAACTTTTTTAATCGAATCCTTTGCCGTAGTTAGAGAAGCTTCTAGAAGAGTCCTTGGATTAAGACATTTTGATGTTCAATTAATTGGTGGTCTTATACTTCATGAAGGTAAAATAGCTGAAATGAGGACGGGAGAAGGTAAAACACTAGTAGCTGTATTGCCGGCTTACGCTAATGCACTTACAGGAAAAGGTGTACATGTTGTAACTGTAAATGATTATCTAGCAGCTAGAGATGCTGAATATGTTGGCCAGGTTCATAAGTTTCTTGGTCTAAGTGTAGGTCTAATTCAACAGAACATGACACAATCAGAGCGTAAGATAAATTATTCAAAAGATATTACGTATACTACGAATAGTGAGCTAGGTTTTGACTATTTAAGGGACAATATGGCTGTACAGCTTCAAGACATAGTCCAACGACCTTTCTATTTTTCTATTTTGGATGAAGTTGATTCAATTCTTATAGATGAAGCTAGAACACCACTTATTATTTCAGGTGCTGGAGAAACTCCCAATATAAAATACATAAAAGCAAATTTGGTAGCTCAGTCACTTTTAAAAGACATTCATTATGAAGTGGATGAAAAAGCTAAAAATATATTATTAACTGAAGAAGGTGTAATTCAATCAGAGTCTCAATTAAATGTAAGTGATTTATACAATCCGGAAAATCCTTGGGCTCCTTATATATTTAATGCTATTAAAGCAAAAGAATTATTTATAAAAAATGTTCATTACATAGTTAAAGATGAAGAGGTGTTAATTGTCGATGAGTTCACAGGTAGGATTATGGTTGGACGAAGATGGAGTGATGGTTTGCACCAAGCAATTGAAGCTAAGGAAGGTACTACAATACAAAATGAAACTCAAACACTAGCGTCTATAACTTATCAAAACTTTTTTCTGCTATATCCAAAGTTATCTGGGATGACAGGAACTGCAAAAACAGAAGAAGCAGAGTTAGATAGAATTTATGGATTAGAAGTTACCTGTGTACCTACCCATAAAAAAATGATACGCGAAGATCTCTCTGATTTAGTTTATAAAAACCAATATGTTAAGTGGAAGTCTATTGCAGATGAATGTCTAGATATTTATACTGTAGGACGCCCTATTTTAATTGGAACTACGAGTGTAGAAAAATCAGAATTGTTAGCTTCTTTACTAGAGGAATATGGAATTCCACATAATTTATTAAATGCGAAGCCTGAAAACCTAAAACGTGAAGCCGAGATAATTGCCCAAGCAGGGCGGAAAGGAGCTGTAACAATTGCTACTAACATGGCAGGGCGAGGAACAGACATATTGCTAGGTGGAAACGTAAATTATATGGCAAGATCAGCATTAAAACTATTCTTGGACTCTATCTTCTTTAAGGTACCAATTGATAAAATTTTAGATTTTGACTTAAAAAATTTATACAGTTTCTTATCCCTAAAAATAAAAGGTCCTCTACTATCAGAAGAAGAACTAAATACATATCTCTCAATCGCTTGTGAAAAAAGTTTCACCAACGAGCCATTAATCATTCTTTTTAGAGCCGCGTATAAGATTTTATTAGAAAAATATAATAAAGATATCATTAATGAAAGGGAAGAAGTTATTAAGTTAGGTGGACTACATGTTATAGGTACTGAAAGACATGAGTCTAGACGGATTGACAATCAATTAAGAGGAAGGTCAGGTAGACAAGGTGATCCCGGATCATCTAGGTTTTTTCTGAGTTTAGAGGATAATTTGTTAAGGATTTTTGGTGGCGATCGAATAGGAAAACTAATGGATTCACTCAAGGTAGATGATGATATACCAATTGAATCTATTCTTCTAAGTAAAAGTTTAGAATCAGCTCAGAAAAAAGTTGAAGCCTACTATTACGATGCTCGAAAACAACTTTTTGAATACGATGAAGTATTAAACTACCAAAGACAAGCCATTTATTCTGAGAGACGACGAATCTTAGAGTCCGATAACTTACGTAATTGGATAATACAATATGCAGAGACGACTGTTTTGGATTACTTCAATGCGTATTTAGAGAAAGGAGATTTCTCATTAGAAGAACAAGATAAATTGTTAGTTAAAATTGAAAGCTTATTGGGACTTCCATCAGGGATTAACAGATTATTTTTCTCAGAGTATCCAGTGGGTGAGATGCGAGATGCTTTAGTTAGATACACAAGGATTTCTTACGACTTGAAGGAGAGTCAAATTGATTTGATTGAAAATGGGTTAATGCGGGAACTTGAAAGATCATTTTTATTGCAAAAAATAGATTCAGCTTGGAAAGAACACTTGCAACAAATTAATACCCTTCGAGAAAATATAGGCTGGAGAGGTTATGGTCAAAAAGATCCTTTAATTGAATATAAAAATGAGGCATATAATGTATTTTTAACTATGACCACAAATATAAGACATTCAGTTGTGTATTTGATTTTTAAATCACAACCTATTTTAAAAGTCTAATTTGCATTAAATTTTTCAATTAATTTGACATTACTAAGTTAATGGAACAATATAAAGAATAATAATTTTATAAAAGATTTATATGACAAAAAGAACACTACGCGGAACAAAACTGAAAAGATCACGTACATCTGGATTTAGAGCTAGGATTAAAACAAGTTCTGGCAGACGTATTTTAAAAGCGAGGAGAGCTCGAGGTCGACATTCTATATCCATAAGCTAAATAAATGGTTGAATTTCTCTAATGGGTCTTTATACGATGAGACATTAGAGAAACAACCTTTTTTATATTTGTACTTATTCAATACATATGTTCTACACATGGCTGAGAGTTAGACGTCTTTATAAACAACAAACTTTATGAATTTTACTAAAGAATTTAAATTATTTTTAAAAGCTAGATACCCTATACTATACATTTCTACTACCGAAGAAGAAAGATTAGAGTATACAATCAAATCCTCGATTAAAGAATCTAACGTAAATCGAGGAATTTATACTTGGGATTTTATAGACGGGTATATGGGAAATCCAAGTGACAATGGTTTTGGAGCTAGGAATCCTCTTCAAGCCTTAGAACTAGTGGAAAAACTAACAAATGAAAATCCTGCCATTTTCCTTTTAAAAGATTTTCATTTATTTCTGAATGATATATCAGTTGCTCGAAAATTAAAAAATTTAACAAAGGTTCTAAGAAATAATAATAAGACTATAGTAATAGTAGCTCCTGAAATTCTAATTCCAGATTCATTAAAAGATCTCATTACAATTTTAGAATTTAAATTACCCCAACCTTTAGAAATAAAAAAAGAATTAGTACGGGTTCAGGAATCTTTAGGACATTTCTTACCTGAAACTTCACTCGATATTTTAGTTCGATCTTGCCAGGGGCTATCTTTAGAGCGTATTCGAAAAGTTTTATCAAAGATAATCGCTACTTATAAAGAAATTAACATTGAAAGCTTAGACATTATTTTTACTGAGAAAAAACAAATTATTAGTCAAACAAAAATTTTAGAATTTTGTACCGTAACAGAGAAGATGTCAGACATAGGTGGGCTTGAAAATCTTAAAAAGTGGCTACAAAAAAGGGTCGGTGCATTATCTCAAAGAGCAGAAAATTATGGGCTGCCTGCCCCTAAAGGTCTTTTTTTAGTAGGAGTTCAAGGTACTGGAAAATCTCTAACGGCCAAAGCCATAGCCAATGAATGGGGTTTACCTTTGCTAAGATTAGATGTTGGAAAATTATTTGGAGGGATCATAGGAGAATCAGAATCTAAAATGAGACAAATGATTCAATTATCTGAAGCTATTTCTCCTTGTGTTTTATGGATAGATGAAATTGATAAAGCATTTGCGGGTATGGAATCCAAAGGTGACAGCGGTACAACAAATAGAGTTTTAGCAACTTTTATTACATGGCTATCGGAAAAAAAATCCTCCGTATTTGTTGTTGCTACTGCAAATAATATCAATTTATTACCTTCTGAAATTATAAGAAAAGGTAGATTTGATGAAATTTTTTTTATTGGTCTACCTAACCTTAAAGAAAAAAAATTGATTTTTAAAGTCCATTTGAGCCGATTAAGGCCAAAATCTTGGACTAGCTACGATATATCTTTATTAAGTGAAATGTCAAAAAAATTCTCAGGAGCAGAGATCGAAGAAGTTATAATAGAGGCTATGCACACTGCTTTTAGCGAAAATAGAGAATTTACCTTTAATGATATTTTAGATGCTATCGATCAATTTGTCCCACTAGCATATACAAACCAAGAAAAAATAGAATATTTACAAGAGTGGGCAAGTGCAGGAAAAGCCAGACTAGCATCAGCCGAAGAATAAAAATAGTATTTTATAAATCTTTATTTTGAACAGATCTGATTGAGTAATACATTATACTAGTAGTAATATCCTTAATGATCAGTATAAAACGTACATAAGTTTTTTACATTCTTTATGTCACACTTTAGTAAAATAAAAACTACCTTGAAAGATTTGAGCTTGCTACAAAAGTCACTTAGCGATATAGGAGTCTCTTGGGACGAAAGTATCAATACTATAAAAGGATATAAAGCGCAAGAATGTTTTGCAAACTTGGTTATTAAACAAAATAATAACTACGATATTGGTTTCACTTGGAATGGAACTGAGTACCAATTAGTTGCCGATTTACAATTTTGGCAGCAACCTTGGTCTGTAGAGTTATTTTTAGATAAAATTACTCAAAGATATGCTTATAACTCTATCCTAAAGGCTACTGAAATCCAAGGTTTTCAAAGAATCGAGGAAGTGACTCAAGAAAATGGGAGTATAAAACTAACTCTGCAAAGATGGAAATAAAAATATTAATATGCGGACAGAGAGACTCGAACTCTCACAAGAAATCTTACTAGAACCTAAATCTAGCGCGTCTACCAATTCCGCCACGTCCGCTTTTAATTAGATAGATATAGCATAGCAGAAGTGTATAAAAAAGAAAACATGTTTTTTAATATGCTTCTGCTATCTACTTTTCTAATAAAACAAAATTATATAAAAAATAATTTAAATTATGTTATAATCTTTTATGAAAAAGAAATAAAAAAGAATCCTTTCATCATTTCCTCAGTAGCTCAGTGGTAGAGCGATCGACTGTTAATCGATTGGTCGTAGGTTCAAGTCCTACCTGGGGAGTCTATAATATTTATGCTTAGTATAAACCTTTTGCTTAATCTATGACGAGTCATATTAATCGTATTTTATGGAAGTTAATTTATCTTTTGGGTAATTTGAGACTAGCTATAATATTGCTTCTGTTTATTGCCTTGATAAGTTCTTTAGGAACAATAATTGAACAAGAAAAGACAATTTCATTTTACGAAACCAACTATCCTATTTCTAATCCTATTGCAGGTTTCATAAATTCGGATTTTATCCTCTTTTTTGGCCTAGATCATGTGTATACTGCCAATTGGTTTTTAATATTACTATTCCTCTTTGGAGGAAGTTTACTATCATGTACACTTTCTCGACAGATTCCTTCACTAAAACTTGCTAGGCTATGGAAATTCTTAAGACGTGAGAGCAACAATAATAAAATGGGTATAACATTTAGTTTATCTAATGGAAGTCTCTCTCAATTCTCTTACTTACTAAGGCAAAGGCAATTTAATGTAATTCAACAAGGACCTTATATATATGCATACAAAGGATTAATTGGAAAAATTGGCCCGATCCTAGTCCATTTGAGTATCATTTGTATCTTAGTTGGATCTATATTTGGTTCATTAACTGGCTTTATGCTTCAAGAATTAGTTCCAAAAGAAGAGTTATTTCATCTACAAAATATTATTTCTTCGGGTCCTTTAAGTTATATACCTCAAAATTTTGAAGGTTACATACGTGATTTTAATATTGCGTATAATGATCAGGGTATGGTGGATCAATTTTACTCTGAGATAGATATTGTAGACAATGACTTACAAGTTAAGAAAGAAAAAACTATTTTTGTTAATGAACCTCTAAGATATTCAGGGGTTACATTTTATCAAACAGATTGGAGTATAGTATCACTAAAATTTAGCTTAAATAGCAGAGAAAATTTTGAAATACTTCTTAGAGAAATAAGTGGGGAAAATAATTCAAGATTCTGGATTGGATCTTTAGAATATGAAAGGGATAATAAAGTACTAGTTGTTTTACAAGATTTAACGGGAAAATATTTGCTATATGACTCTGAAAAAAAACTGTTAGGGCAAAGTGAAATTGGTCATAAAATATTTTTTAATGGAAATGAACTACGCTTAAATAAAGTTTTACCATCTACTGGGCTACAGATAAAATCGGATCCAGGTATTCCTTTCGTCTATATTGGATTTTTCTTCTTAATTTTTAGTGTATTACTTAGCTATACGTCCTATTTCCAAATTTGGGTGGTGAAAAAGCAAAATAGAGTTTATGTCTATGGCGATACTAATCGAGCTATATATTTCTTTGAAAAGAGTGTTTTGGAAATAATAAATAATCTACAAAATGATTCTCTAAGACTGACAATAACTAGTAAACCCTTAAATTAGTTTTTATTAATTAAAAGTATAATTTGAAGCAAAATATTGTTGATAACGAATTTGACAAACAATCAGTTAGCTAAAGTTAAATTCTTAATAGACTGAAATCCGTTAAATATTAATTTAATATGAGATAAATAAATCATGACTCGCGTTATTGTAATTACTTCTGGTAAAGGAGGGGTTGGTAAAACTACCACAACTGCCAATTTGGGTATGTCACTTGCTCAGTTGGGGTATCAAACTGCTCTTGTTGACGCTGATATAGGTTTAAGGAATTTAGATCTTTTATTAGGGTTGGAGAATCGGGTTATTTACACTGCTTTAGAAGTTTTATCAGGAGAATGTAGGCTAGAACAAGCTCTTATTAGGGATAAAAGACAACCAGGCCTTAGCCTTTTACCAGCTGCTCAGAATAGAAACAAAGACTCTATCAATAGTGACCAAATGAAATATCTGATTTCATTGATGGAAGAACAATATGATTACATTCTAATTGACTGTCCTGCAGGCATTGAAACCGGATTTCATAATGCCATAGGTCCAGCTAGAGAGGCGATTGTGGTCACTACACCAGAGATCGCTGCGGTTAGAGATGCAGATAGGGTAATTGGGTTACTTGAGGCTAATGGAATCCAAAAAGTTAATTTGTTAGTAAACCGACTTAGACCAGAGATGGTAAAATCTAATGATATGATGTCCGTTGCCGATGTCAAAGAAATATTGGCAATACCTTTAATTGGAGTTATTCCTGAAGATGAGTGTGTAATTATATCAACAAATAGAGGAGAACCACTCGTTCTTGAGAAAAAACTTTCTCTTCCTGGTATAGCTTTTGAAAATACAGCTTATAGACTTGATGGACAGCAAGTAGATTTCATAGACTTCGATTCTTATTCTAAAGGACCATTAAAACGTTTACGAAATTTTTTCCTAGGATCTTCTACAACTTAATTAATAGTGTAAGTTATGAATTTATATGATTACAGAATTTTTTGAACGTCTATTTGTTAATAATAATCGTGGAAGCAGGGATGACGTAAAAAGACGTCTTAAATTAGTTCTCGCTCATGATAGATCAACCCTTAACGCTTCAACATTAGAGAAGATGAGAAAAGAAATTCTTATAGTTGTTTCTAAATATGTTGAATTAGATACTGAAAGTTTAGAGTTTTCCATAAGAACTGATAGCCGAATGACTGCACTTATAGCGAATTTACCGATTCGTAGAATTTTACAACTAGAAGATATTACCTAAGTCATGAGAAATGCGGAATAAATTAACATTTAAGTTAATTTCCGCATTCAATTATTTTTCTAGCGTATAAGAATTCCAAGCTAGTTGTTGTAAGCTAGAATTTCTTCTTAATGGACGAGTTACAAGTTCTAGAACATCCCTTGAATTTGTAAAGCCGTGTATTTGGGCAAAGGTAAATTCAACAGACCATTTTGTATTTATACCTCTGGCTTCTAGTGGATTAGCATGTGCCATACCTGTTATAACCAAATCTGGTTTCAAAATTCGAATTCTTTCTAATTGTTTATAATTATCCGGTTTCTCCACAATAGAAGGTAGTTTAACCCCCATTTCTAAACAGGTTTTTTCTAGTAATAGTAATTCACTAGCTTGATACCTTTTATCCATATAAGGTATACCAATTTCACAAACAACCATGCCACAACGGATTAAAAACCTAGCCAAAGATATTTCAAGTAAATTATCCCCCATGAAAAATACAGATTTATTTACTATCAATTCAAGATACTCTTCTAAAGAATTCCAGATTTTTCTCTCTCTTTCTTCTAAGCCAGAAGGCTTAATTCCAAAAACAGAACAAATCTTTTCTATCCAAGCTCTCGTACCATCTGGCCCTATTGGGAATGGAGCTCCTATTAATTTTGTTCTTCTTCTACGCATTAAAGTTGTAGCTGTCCTACTTAGGTAGGGATTCACACCACATACATAATATCCTTCATTTATAACAGGTAATTCTGTATAACGTTTTGAGGGTAACCATCCAGAAACTTTAATGCCTTGGTTTTTTAACTCTAATGCTAACTGATTAGCAACTGAGTCAGGAACTGATCCAAACAATATTAAAGGTGGATGATCATAATAAGGAGCTTGATTTTTTATGGTTAGATCTTGTTTTACATGATTTTCTGGACATTTTTGTGCCATAGCTGCAAGGACTGTATCTTCTCCTTGCGTAAAGGCATAATCCAAACCATTTGCTCGAGCAACTACAATAGGTACTCCAATTTCATTTTCTAATTTTGGTGCTATCCCTTCTAAATCCATTTTTATAATTTCAGTCGTGCATGTACCAATCCAAAAGATGACACTAGGATGTCGATCTTTTTTTATTTGTAAGCATAAGCGTTTTAATTCCTCATAATCACTTAGTTTTGCTGAAATATCCCCTTCTTCTAACTCAGCCATAGCATACCTTGGCTCAGAAAATATCATAACCCCCATGGCATTTTGTAAAAAATATCCACAAGTTTTAGTTCCTATAACAAGGAAAAAACTATCTTCTATCTTTTGGTATAGCCAAGCTACACAACTTATTGGACAAAAAGTATGGTAATTTCCAGTTTCGCATTCAAAATTTAATAGGCTATCCTTGGATTCCGTAAGTACTTGGTTCATGTTTTAATCCTAATGTTACACAATCATCAATTCCAATGACTGATCATTAAAAGAATTATCATCATTCTTTTTATCAGATGGTGTTAGATAAAAATCAGATAATAAACTAAATAACTCTCTGTCAGCTGCTTCATTTGGAACAACTCCTTCTGGTTTGGCAATAATTTGATCTGCAATGTTTAGATAGTAATCGCATACATAATTTAATGAGGTATCTATCTCTGACATCTCAAATAAAGTCTTTCCTTTAACCCGAGAAATACGAATATCCTCTATAAGTGGTAAAACCTCAAGTATAGGCATTGGCACTGCGTCTACGTATTTTTCAATTAAGTCTCGTTTTGCAGTTCTATTACCTATTAATCCAGCTAATCTTAAAGAGTGTGTTCTAGATTTTTCTCTTACAGAAGCTGATATTCTATTAGCTGCAAATAGTGAATCAAATCCATTATCAGTAACAATTAAACAGTAATCGGCATAATTTAGTGGAGCTGCAAATCCACCACATACAACATCGCCTAAAACATCAAATAAAATAATATCGTATTCGTCGAATGCATTTAATTCTTTTAATAATTTTACGGTTTCTCCAACTACATAACCCCCACAGCCTGCACCTGCTGGAGGACCACCAGCTTCAACACAATCTACACCTGCGTACCCTTTGTAAATTACATCCTCAGGCCAAACATCTTCGTAATGATAATCTTTAGCTTGTAAAGTATCGATGATAGTAGGTATTAAAAATCCTGTTAAAGTAAAGGTACTATCATGTTTTGGATCACATCCAATTTGTAGTACTTTTTTTCCTCTCTTTGCTAAAGCAACTGAAATGTTGCAACTTGTCGTAGATTTACCAATCCCACCTTTTCCATAGACTGCAAGTTTCACTATATGTTCCCCCGAGTGAAATAAAATACATAATTATATCCATTAATAGGATAATACAAATAAACTATAAAACTTAATTTAGTTACAAGTTCTTATGTAAAAAAGATGTATCTGTGGATACATCTTTCTATTTAAGAGCTTTTTGAATTGTCTTGTTCGGCCAAATTTGAAATAAAGCTTGTTGAATTACCGCTTAAGATTGATTTTGCTAAAGATAAGGCTCTTTTAGCTTGTACGTTCGCCTTGTTCGTCCAATTAGCTAATCGGGAATTTTTCTTAGATTTAGAAGTTCGTTTTTTTGGAACTGCCATGTGTATTTCCTTCTATATTATTTTATTTTAAAAGTTACGTGTATCTAAAATACAACAGGTTCATTATACAAGTAAAAATAAAAACAAAAAGTTCTAAAAAATAAAAGATCTGAAAACTCTAACTTTTATCAGACACAATTATTTTTTAGAATATTATTTGCTTATCTGGATCCTAGACGGCTCAATTGTCTTAGAGCAATTCTAGCTATATTAAAAACTGCCCAAGATGCTGCTGCCAAAACCGGAAAAAGAACTATTAAAAGTCGCATGTCCATGACACAATCCTATGGTATATCTTTCTTAAATATTATAGCTAATGAGATCTATATGATGTATTTATAAAAGAGAATTTCACTATATAGATATAAAATAAATCAGATATGCAGATAAAAGTAACAATATATTTCCTAATAAGTAATAATTGATCTTAAGAACTTAATAATAATTAAATAGTCTAAGAAGTTTTTTAAATTTGAAATGATAGATTTACCTTTTACATTAGATCAATTAAGAATAATTAAAGCTATAGCTTCGGAAGGAAGTTTTAAAAAAGCAGCAGATAGTCTTTATATATCTCAACCTGCTGTTAGTTTACAGGTTCATAACTTAGAAAAACAGCTTAATGTTCTAATTTTTGATAGAGGAAATAGAAAAGCTTCTTTTACAGAAGAAGGTGAAATGCTACTGCGATATGGAAATAGAATTTTATCCTTATGTGATGAAACATGTAGAGCAATTGATGATCTACACAATTTACAAGGTGGAACTTTAATAGTTGGAGCTAGCCAAACCACGGGAACGTATCTAATGCCTCGATTGATAGGTTTATTTCGCCAAAAGTACCCACAAGTTGCTGTGCAACTCCAAGTCCATTCCACTAGAAGGATTGCTTGGAGTGTTGCTAATGGTCATATTAATTTAGCTATCATAGGTGGTGAAGTTCCCATAGAGCTGAAAAATATGCTTCAAGTTACCTCATATGCAGAAGATGAATTAGCTTTAATTTTACCAAAATCTCATCCTTTTTCAATGCTAAGAAGTATTCAAAAAGAAGATTTGTATAGGTTACGATTTATTGCTCTTGACAGGCAGTCCACTATAAGGAAGGTTATAGATAAAGTTCTAAACCAGAATGGAATTGATAGTACAAGATTTAAAATTGAAATGGAACTGAATTCAGTTGAAGCTATAAAAAACGCGGTGCAGTCGGGATTGGGAGCAGCTTTCGTTTCAGTTTCAGCTATTGCAAAGGAGTTGGAATTAGGTGTTCTGCAATGGGTAAAAATAGAAGATATCATAATAAAAAGGACGCTTTCTATAATTGTAAATCCTAAAAAATATAGGTCTAAAGCTTCAGAAATTTTTAGTAAAGAGATTTTAACTCTATTTGTCTCCCCTTATGTTGATGATTGAGTGTGTAATTTGTGAGAATTTAAAATGGCTACATTAAAAAAAAAAAAACTAAATGTTTTATTTTATAAAATTTTTTTAAAATTTTACTCCAACATGAAAAATGGGACGTCTGAGCCCATGAGTTTAGACCTTATTCGAGAAGAAATTCAAATATTCATTTCAACGATAATATTCATTGAATTAAAACTACTTTTAAATACTAGTATTTATTATTTTCCTACGAAACTAGATACTAGTTTACTTGTCGATACATTTATAAAGTTTTTAGTAGTGTCTTCTAAGCGAAAAATTTTATGCAGATTGGGATTAAATAGGTTCACTAGTTTAGATAATTCAAATCAGTGGATTATAAAAAAAATACAAGTTGAAGAATATTCGTCCATAGTAAGTTTATTAAATTCCATATATCTAATGGAAATAAATGAAGGGGTGTCGGCAAATTTGACCACAAGTTTAATAGAAAATTTAGTTATAAAACTTAGTAATATTATGGTCTATGAAATATTTTCTAGTAAGAATTTTTCTAAATTTGTCTTTTTAAAATGGTACACAGTAGATCATCTTCTATTTTCTTATAGTTTAATTAACTTAAAAACTTATTTATATTGGAAATCCTATATTGGAAGTACATATTCCAATATAAAAAGATTTTCTACAGATACATACCCACTCTTAATTTGTACAAAAAACGGAATAGAATCTAAAAGATTGTATAACCGAAACCTTATATATAGTACAAGTTCTTCAAAAATATATACTATACTTTCTAATTCTCTAAATTTTTTAGAGTATGTACTTAATGGTAATAAAATCGGTATGTAAAAATATTTTATTTTTTACATACCGATTTTTATTCAACTGGATAAACACTTAATTTTTTTTCTGACTTTCCAGAAATTTCAAATTTTACTTTTCCATTAATCAGTGAATAAATAGTATAATCACGACCAATGTTTACGTTATTTCCAGCTTTAAATTTTGTACCTCTTTGTCTAACTAAAATGTTTCCTGCCAAAACATACTCTCCACCATATCTTTTGATTCCTAATCTTTTAGCATTAGAATCTCTACCATTTCGAGTGCTACCACTACCCTTCTTATGTGCCATATTATTAAAGTGTATTTAGTCGTTTATAATAATGCCGATCCACTTACAGAAATAGAGTTTACCATAATCCTAGTCAAATTATCTCTATGACCTTGTTTTTTTCTTGTCTTTTTTTTAGGTCTCATCTTATAAACCGTGATTTTTTTACTTTGAATATGACCTAAAACTGTTGCTTCAACTGAAGTATTTTCTAAACATGGATACCCTACACTCACATTTCCATTATTATTCACAAGAAGAACTCTAACCAAAGCTATTTTATCACCAGGATTTAAATCAATATAGTTAAGATCATAAAATTTACCTGGTTCAATCCAAAACTGTTTTCCGCTTGCTTCTACAATTGCATAGTTCATTTTAAAAAACCTAATATCGTTAACTTTACATTACAAAAAACAATACAAAAATAAATTTTACCTTGGCATCGTGCTACCTTCCCATGGAGTATCCCCCATAGTATTATCGCCGCTGTATCGTTTCACAACCGAGTTCGAGATGGATCGGAGTGGTTCCAATACGCTATAAACACCAAGGTTAAG
>B570J14230_10000170_pt1 | contig 23764 bp, 29 predicted proteins | sample LakMenepilimnion_3_FD_14230 | JGI IMG/M metagenome (IMG submission 14230) | reverse complement strand
GCTTGCTAGACTTTCGGTAGACAAATCTCATACATACAAAACAAATTTCATGCTTGGGTGTGCAGTTAGAATATCTCAACGACTACAAGAAGAATTAAAACAGCAAGAAGAAAACGGTATACACTCTGGACCCGACTGTAGTGTCTCTGCAATTGTAGTATCTTCGTTGCACAAAAAAAATACTGCTGAGATTGAGGTTTATTTAGAAAGTAAAAAAGTAAAAAAAGGCAGGAAAAACAAACCACAAATAAAAGATACTGCTTCCGCGATCGCATACAGGGACGGTTTTGATGCTGGGGATAAAATAAATTTAAATAAGCAGATAAAAGGGGCGGAATAATGATGGAGAAAATATACAAGAATTGGCTAAAGCCAGAGAATTTTTTAATTGCCTCCTCGCTGCAAGATAGTCTTAGTTTTCTGTATCTTGGTGATTTTCAAGAATTGGGATTTGGTGATGAATTTGATGATGAAACTTTGCTAGTAGAAAACTCAGACGTAAAGATAAGTCCAGATGTTGATAATCGGTGTATTTCAGTCTGTACAGAGTCTGATTTATTTGTCTACAACATAGATTTTGACAAATATTACTATGACAATGATGACGAGGACAGCATTACTAGCGATGAAGCGGACGTTTTAGTAGAAGAGGAACTTGATGATATTTGCGATGCGGTAATAAACATTATAACAAGAATTATTAATGAGCATCACAAAAATAATCCGGCAAAATTTGTGCAGATGTGCCTAGCTGTTATATAATAGTGTTGTTAACACTTATTTCTTTAGGTGGCACGATGGGTGTGCCACCTATTTTTAATTAACCTTGTGATATGAACAATCGAAAAGTCGACAATTCCAAAATAAAGGTTTTAAATCTTTTTCAATATCAAGGACGCTCAAAAAGCCCACTAAGATATCCTGGTGGAAAGCAGAGGGTTATAAAGTACCTAAAAGAGTGTTTTCCCAAGGAGTATAAAGAATATCGTGAGCCGTTTTTAGGTGGTGGTTCTGTATTTCTTGAGGTGAAATCGCAGCAAAAATGTGATAAATTTTGGGTAAACGATTTAAACCAAGAGGTTTATTTTTTTTGGCAGCAGGTTCAATCAAATCTCCCTGCACTTGTTGATCTAGTTGCCAGCATTAAAAAAGATTCACATAATAGAGATGGGCGATCGCTTTGGATAGATTTGGTGTATTCTAATCCCCAAAAAAGCGGATTCATTGATATCGAGAAATTGACACCACTGGAACGCGCTGCTAGATTTTTTGTTTTGAATAGGACAACTTTTAGTGGAACAATAGAGTGTGGCGGATATTCTCAATATGCCTTTGATAAAAGATTCACGGACTCGTCCGTCGAGCGATTAGCGCAGATGTCTGGGACTTTTAATGAAGCGCAGATTACCTGTGTTGATTATAGCGAAATGCTTTTAGATGGTGGCAGCGATGTGTTTACATTTTTAGATCCGCCATACCACAAAAACAAAAATAGCCGTCTTTACGGGCGTAAGGGCGGATTACTACATTTATTATTTAATCACGCCTTACTGGCGGAGAATTTGAAAAAATGTCAACATCAGTGGCTTCTTACTTGTGACGACTGCAAAACTATTAGAGACTTATTTAGTTTTGCGAATATAAAAGAATTTGAGATCCGCTACTCAATTGATAATGTGGACAAGCAATTTATAACCCCAAACAGAGAGCTTTTAATTTCAAACTACGATTTCACTGGTATGTATTTAATGTCATAAAAAACAGCGATCGCGTAGCACTGTGCGATCGCTGTTTTGTTTACAGGTCAAAATTTTAAAAATAGATCGGTAATATAAGTCCTAGCTAGTCTCACCTTGTGACGAGGGGCGATTATCGAGTGGGTTTCCGATTTCGTGTTTGCGTTCCATCCTCCCTTGGGGATTGAACCCAACCTCTAGAACTTAATATCTATAATACTGCGGCACACTATATTTGTCAATTATTAAATTATTTTTATTAAATAATCGCTTGACTTTTTTTGTTAACCATAGTATTATAGACATATAAACAAAAACACAAAAAACACAAAAATACAATGACCACTATAACAACAGTAAAAACCAAAAAAGCGGTAGTAAGAATTGGCGGAGTGATTGAAAAGACATTTAATGAAGCGGACGAAGCGGCTTGGTTTGCGAGATTTTTGATTACAAACGGCACGAAAAGAGAAAACATAAAAGTTAGTTGGGAATACGCAACAACGCCCCAAAAGGCAATAACAAATGGGCTAAACGTTACCCAAGACGTTGATGGCAGAGAAATATATAAAACCCTGCTCAGAGCGTTCGCTGATTATTACGTCCAAATTGATTTGACAGACCTAGATCACAAAAATATTTGGTATAAAGAGTACGACTTGAAAACCAACGAGCGCATCGGCTTTGAAAGCCTCAGAACTGCAACAGAGCTAAATCCAGGCGAAGGTAGACCAACTAATTCACACAGAGCGATAATGTCTCAGGCAAAATGGGATATATACGAATCAGTGGGCAAAATGCTGGCGAATATCTAAATATCAATTAGCAGGGAATACAAATAAAAATTTTCCCTACCAATAAAAACAATCTATGAAATATTTACACGACAACGCTGAAGACCTGTTCTCTATAGCGATCGCCGCAATCAATGGGCAGATAGACGAATCCTTTATTCCGCTGTTTATTCGCATTACAATTTCGTTGTTTTAGATAAGGGAAAACCAAAATATTAACTTAATATTGCTTGACAAAATATCAATATTGAGTTAATATAGTTATATAAACAAAAAAACGCAAAAACAAAAAAACGTATGACACACACAAAGAAAATGATTAATTACAGACCCGCTGGTACAAACCTTTTCCTAGAAAAAACTGAGTCAATTGTAAACGCTGTAAATTGTCAGGGCATATCTGGTTCAGGCATAGCATATTTTGTTTCCATCAAGTTTCCCAAAGAAACCAAAGTTTACGAAAGAATGTGCGCCGATAAGGCGATCGCGCCTGGGATTGTCGGTGTAATACCCGCGAAACCAACCGCAGGAAACCCAAACATCAAATACATTTTCGCGCTCCCCACAATCGGCACATTTCAAGAATTCAATAAGCTAGATTACGCAGGGAAATTGAACCTTGTAAAAATTGGCTTAGAGGATTTGAGACGGGTGTTGCTAACCATGCCCGAATTAAAATCAATATCTATCCCTGCCCTTGGGTGCGGTGTAGCTGGGCTAAAATGGGGCGATGTGAAACCTATTATCGAGGAGTTTTTGAGCGATGTACCACAAGATGTATTTGTAATTGAACCCCGCGACAAGGGCAAGGAATAAGAAACAGGTCTAATTATCAATGCGGTTAAAACCGCGCGTGTCGTTTCCCTCTCGGCACTAAAGTGACTGAGTTTCACACTTACCAGGAGTTCTTATGAAAACAATCATATCTCATCAAGACAATTTAAGCTTTTTAATTAACGCTGCCAAAAAAAATAGAATTGCGTCTGCATATCTATTCACCGGGCGCAAAGGTGTTGGTAAATTTACAGTTGCCAAATCTTTCGCCAACACCCTAACAAAAAATCCAATGGCGGACATACATATTGTTGCTCCAACATACACAGAAGATGGTGAAATTTTAACTATTGAAGAGGCTTTTGAAAAAGGATTAAATAAAAGAACAAAACCAGTTATTAGAATTGAGCAAATAAGGGATCTGGACGGTTTTATCTCTCGCAGACCTTTGGGCATCAGCAATAATTATGGTTTCCCATCCAAAAATATTGTCATAATTGATGACTGCCAAGAACTAAAGGAAGATAGCATGAACGCATTGCTTAAAAACCTAGAAGAGCCAGGCGCACACACGGTTTTTATCCTCGTTGCTTCTGGCAAGGTTTCTGACACAATATCCTCAAGATGCCAAGTTTTAAATTTCAGCAGACTTTCAAAAGAAAATTTGCTGGAAATTGCAAAAATTAATTTTTTAGACATCAATGATAATATCTTGAACATTTGTGACGGCAGTTATGGTGACGCGATCGCCATTAAAGCCGTACTAGAGGAAGTGCCGGAACAAATTATTTGTTCCGCTTCAACAATACCAACGAAAGTTATTGATTGCTTACAAATTGCAAGAGACATTTCTGCGCTTTCTAGTAGTCAACAAATCGTGCTAATGGAGTACGCGGTTAGCATGATTTGGATGACTTATTTCAACATGGGGTTTGTCACTATTTTTAACGACTCAATTAATAAGCTAAAAAGCGGAATGCAGTCGCGCTTAACTTTGGAGGCACTTTACCTAAGCCTATTGAATACATAAGAATATGGAGAATACTGAGACGACAGAAATATGCCTTATAATTTCTGATGTTGTGACACCAGAAAATGCAAATAACAAAATTTTAGAACACTTAGCGCAAAGTCCCAAGAGGATATTGGTAAGACCTGTTGACGAAAATAGGGTTGTTGTCACCGCAGAATACACACAAACACTTCAAGAAATAATTGAGTATTTTTAATTATGTCCAGAAAAACAGCAGAGCCAAAAGCGAAAAAAGAGTCAGCAAAAAAACCGCCGGCTAAAAAGCGAGATATAGGGGCAGATGGTGGTAAAATTTTTATTTTGTGGGGTAACGACGAGTTTTTAATAAACAAGAAAGTAAAAACATTTTCTGATTCGGTTTCTGATTTTAGGGAATTTAACTTCAATGAGGTTTCTGATATTTCGGATGGTTTAACAACCGCGCTAGAAGCACCATTTGGTTCTCTAAATAGAGTTGTTATTGTTAAGCAAACGATAAAAGCTGATGACATAGATTTGTTTGAGAGATACCTGCCAATCCCCCAAACATCAACATTGGTAATTGTGTGCGACAGCAAGCCAGACGAGCGCACAAAAGTCGTCAAACTGCTTAAAACGCAGGGTGAAATCATTGGATATGAAATAATACCAAGTTGGAAAGAAGACGATATCCGGCGACATATTTTGAAGGTTGCACAGCATCTTGAGGTAAAAATATCTAGCGACGCAATTGACGCTCTAATGGCTGTCACAGGTTCGGACACCTATCGCATTGTTTCCGAGCTTGAAAAGCTATTTATTTACAAAAACGGTGGGTTGATAGAAAAAGCGGACGTGATGGAAATGCTGCCAGACATATCTGGTAATATTTTCAAGTGCATTAGTGCGATCGCAGCAGGTGAAAAACAAAAGGCGTTGATTTTAATTGATGCGCTTTTTCAGGCAAATGAACATCCGTTGAAATTGCACGCAGCGATGGCTTCAACGATTAGGACGTGGCTGTTTGTAAAAGAGTTGATGGGTAAAACTGACAACACATCAATTGCGACCGAGGCTGGTATAGGCAATCCACAAAGAGTCTATTTTCTATCTCAAGAGGTAAAAAATATTAAACTAGAATGGATTGTGAAATGCTTAATAGGATTAAGCGATCTTGAATTTAAACTCAAGCGTGGTGGTGGAGAATTAGACTTTAAAGTGTTTATTTCTGAAATGTCGCAATGACACCGCAGGAACATTTTGCCTTCTGCGTTATTTACCAGGACTTAAGCAATTGCCAAAGAAAAATATAAAAACATTGGAGTACAAAATATGAATCCCATAATAGAAGGATTAAGCATTTTAGCAAAGTATTATCCTGATGATGAATTTGCAGCAGCGCATGATCAAGTTTGGTATGCACCTTACGAACCAGGTAAAATAAGTGCTGATGATTTGGCTAAACTAGAAGAATTGGGATGGAGGGAAGATTCTGATAGCTGGGGTCATCGCTGCTAAATCGCAAGCCAACCATAAAATTTTCTTCATTTTCTCCCCTTATAAAGACTAAAAAACATTAGCTAATATGACTGCATATTAGCTAATGTTTTTATTTTACTCGTCCGACTCCCAATCGTCTCCAAATAGCAAAGTTCCGATATACATCCCACGCTTTTGCATAAGATAAAGATATGCTTGTCTGATAATATTTCCAGACAATTCTAAAACAGGAAGATCAAGCCAAAGATTAAACTCCTCTGAAGTAACTAACACCAATTGACTATCAATTGGTGGCTTTATTTTAGCGTCTGACTCTTCCTTCGATGTGTATACAGAGATATATACATTCGCAGTTTTTGAATCAAAATCATATTGAATTGACGAAATTCGCAAATATCCTTGTTGGTACGATTCATTGCTGGTCGAACTAACAAAACTTGAGCCGTCTTTTAATACTAAAGCCATAATATTCCTCTGTTTTTTGATTATGCGATCGCTAATGCAGCCTGTTCTACGGCTTTTAATTCTGGTGTAGTCATGTAATTATTATAGGCAGCCAAGAAACTCATATTCCCGATAAATGTGCGATCATTTACACCATCTCCGCCAATACATTGGTATCCCTGGCTGCCAACACGATTACCAAAGCCTCTGCCTGTGTAAGAAGGGTGTAGTTCCGATCCAATATTCACACTGTCGACTCTTAGTGACGCTTTCCCAGTATTAGGGTTAAAAGTTGCCGAAACAACAGCCCAAGTCCCATTTTTTCCGTATTCTTTGAATAGATTATATTGCTGGTTATTCGCACCGTAATTCGCTAGTAATAAACTATTATAAACAAACCCAAACACAGCTAGATTCCCTAGCGTCAAAATGTATTGAAATACTCTTCCGTTCGTGCGATTAATAACCGCAACGCAGGTAAATCCACGAGATATGTCAATTGGGCTTGAATCAGGCAAAACAAGCCTTTTGTGATTGTCCGTAAACCTGATTGTCGGCAGACCTCTTCGCAAAGCAGTCCCATCCGATGTTGGATTTTGACCTGTGGGAGCAACAACGTCATTTCCGTATCCACTCTGATCATTCCAACGAGTGACAATATTCCCAGCGTCAACAATCACCCCAGTATCATGGCGTAGTAGCAATACAGGTCTGTAGACGTTTGCAAAAGTGGCTTGCGCTGGGGCTATTCGTGGTTCATCGCCTTTAACAATCATGTACTGAGGAATGGTTATTGTTTTACCAGCGTCCGCAGAGTTACAGATTAAAGTTCCGGTAGATCCATTCACCACGATTTCGTTAATTGCTGGGACAATAGCATCATTGGTGCGGACTGTCGCTGGAGTTCCATAGCCTGATATTTGGGCAGAGATAGGAATAACTTCTACATCAAGCCATCTAAAAGAAGGATCTGGGTTAGAACCACCGGCAGAAGATTTGCTCACTATTGCAGAATAAGGTTCTGCTGTAGAAATGGTAAGAGTTTCAGATACCGTTATTAATTCCGTTGGGCGCAAGTATGTTGATGCTTTAATTGATACATTGTTGATATTGTCTTTTAGTACACCCAAGCAAACCACCTGAGTGTACCAATTCCCAGAAACAAAGCCTAAATTACCCAATTCTGTGAAATTAATAGTTAGTCCATCAATCAAGGTTTCCGTTGCTGCATGAGTCGGCTTGCCAGTTCTAGTAGCTTGAACCCATGCCGTGCCATTCCATGTTGGATCTGCCGACACCCAGGACGAAGTCCCCGGATTCCAGTGGAATGTCTCCCACACAAAGGGATTAAATACATTGCTCGTGTTTATTCCTGCACCAGTAATTCCTGTTATTCTGTTTGCGTTGCCATATTTGTATATATAGTCACCGCTTTTATCCTTTTTCGATCCAAAAAATAGTCCATCGCCCAACCAGCAAACACTATCCCATATACTGTTGTATCTACTGTCTACCTCTGTCTGGTGCTGAAATAGAGTTGTTTTCCCTTCTTTAATGAATTTACCCGACAAGAGATACCCATTCTCGTCCAATATCGGAGTATCTCCTAGCAAGCCACTTGAATCGAAATCATTGTTGACAATCCATTCGCTAGTTGTTGTACCAAAAGTGAGAAGTATCCCTGAGTGTGTCCACGTAGGGGTGGGGATGCTTGCGCTATACCATTGTCCTTTAGGAGAGGAAACGAGATATTTGGGCGAAGCTTGCCGTAGCGACAAAGCATTTGTATTAGTTGCTCCAGCAACACCAAATCCGTATCCGTTGGCAATACCACCAGATAAAGTCCACCACCATACAAGTGCGTTGTTATTTGATTGAGTGCCGAATAGAGCTATTCTATTGGGTGCTGATTTGTCGGCAGTGATAAACCAAAGAGATCGATTGTCGCTTGAGTTGAGGTTTGATAGAGGGAATGTGAAAGTTAAATTTGTGTTCCAGTCTTGGCTATTTCGCAGGGTGAAAATTGCTCCATCCCAAAATAATGCGTACAGAATATTAGAGAATCCAGCACTAACACTTCGACACCCTGTAGTGACCAAATTAATAACTGCTGAGGAATTTCCAGGCGTTATTTCCCATAATCCGGTATTGTCACAGGCCGCATATATTTTCCCAGTCGCCAGAACAAATTCCACATGACGAAGTGCTGTGACAGGCAAGGAAGGTTGTGTGCTGGAGTCCCAATCCTGGTGATCTCCATTGACAAGATTTATTATGCTTATCCCTGTACTGTCATGTCTGATAATTTGAGTTTTACTGTAGGCAATATCATGAGTTGTCTCTCCCGTGCCAGCATGATATCTGGGATAAGGCTTTCCGTTTGCAAGATTATTTTGGTGGGTAAAGATTGTTGCTAGTTCTATGTAATTAAAAGCATTGTCGTTGAAATGTGTCACTCTGCTTCTTTGAAAAACATAAGTAGCAGTACCTATAGAGCCAGAGTTTAGGATCTCAATTCTGTAAAGTTCGGGAAAATTATCCGCCCAAGAGCCTTGTATATTTGGTTTTCCACTGCCACTAGCCAAGTTGTTGCTATCTTGGAAAGGTAATGTGGCACTATTCCCATGTGAAAACATATTTTGGAACGGCGTGGATGTAGATTGATAATTAATGCTGCCAAATAGTTTACTTACAGTTCTCCCGGCAATTCGATCTCTTGACGGTTCTGCTTGATATCCAGTCCCTATCATCGTGTAATATCTGCCTACCGATTTTGTATTTGGCACTGAAGCGACAAAATCATATCGAGCTGCACCATACGCCTGTGTATGAACTTCCTCAGAATCATCGCTAAATTTGCGTACACCATCCCCATATACAAAAAAGTTAAGGCAAGACTTATTTGCCTCTTTAAAATTGCCATAAAGTAGCGGGAAAACAAAGTTGCGGATAGATGTATAAAAAGTTGAGTTCCACGAAAATCCATTCGCTCTATTTATGGCATAAATCATGTCTTGGGAAATAGCAGGAACATTGTTATAGCCAGAGTAACTGCTAGGAAGCCTGATTCGGTAAGTAACGTCAATGATTTCATTCTTTTTCTGCTGGATGTTAGAGCCAATATCTATATAAGCCCATATAGCACCAGATGTTCCACTGTTAGCTTGAGCGGCTGTGTGATCAATTGCTGAAGCGATGTTAGTTAATGCTATCGTTCTGAAAAATCGGTCAAAAGCAATGTTGGAGGGATACAAAGATCCCACAAATCCCAGTCTTTGTGATATTGTTATTTCTTCAACTATTCCATCATTATTGAAATCAATATAATTAGTTTTTGGACCAATGTTAATGGTATCCGTACTCGCAGTCCCAATAAAGTTACCAATCCAAAATAAACTACGCTTCCCATTCCCAGGTGCTTCTGTGGAAAAAGAAATATTAAGTGAGGTTAGCCAAGGCAATATTATTCCTCCATAACCAATGTATTCATTTGCGTATGTACTATGTCTAGCGGTATAAGCTTCATTTATGAAACGATCAGTAATTGTATTTTTCTGTGTAATAGTTTGCCGAACCTCAAGAGTTTTAGCGTCTTTAATTTCTATTGTAAATTCGCCTTCTAATCCACCAAAATAATTAACAATTTGATTATTTTTCATGATTTTTTAGTTAAAAATTGTTCCTGCTGTAGACCAAGTATACTGATTATTTGTTGTTGTTGTAGAGCTAATAAAGCTAGAGGTCTCTGCTATTTCGCCTAACGCATCTCTTTGAGAAATAGATGTAAAGAAGAAAACATCATTATTTGTCGTTGTAGTCTCAACTGGAAAAATTGAAGCCTCAAGCAGCGGTGATTCATAGGATTGGGTTGAAATTCCCGTATAGAAATAAACATCAGAATTTATGATTGAATTAACTCCAGCAAAGATGGATGCTTCAGCAGCTAATCCAGACACAACACCCGCTCCTATGAATCCAAGATCGGAAGGAGCTTCGTAAATTGGACTTGTTTTTATTTCCTGGTTTACATAATTATCAGCCTTGAAATATCCGACCAATCTGTAATTAGCTTTTACTCCAAAAATCCTCCTAAATATCATATCTGTAGAAGTGTGGTAAAGCTTGTATTCCCCATCTAAATTCGCCCACACCTCTACTTTTGTTAAAAATTGACTCAGAAGTGACGGCATTACGAAATATGCTGGTAGTTTTAGTGGGTCTGGCAAAACTATGATTGATGAATCAATTGCATCAATCCTTGGTAATGGATGTGAGCCAAGAATTAGCTGAGGTAATGCCATCGCATCTGGCGTAATTTCTAATAATTGATTTTGCAATATAGAAGGGACGGGCAAAGGCGCATAAAGTTTTTTATTGAAACCAATATCTGGGCGTTTCCACAAAAGATGTCTAAACATAATCAGAAATCATTATTCATTACACAATACAAAATGTTGTCGCATGCAAACGAAGATATAATATCAACGCCATCAATCGTAAATTCTGGAACTAATTTATTTGCAAACTTAAAAACACTTGGATCTAGTGTTAAGTTTCTGTCAAAACTATCTGAAAAAAACATAAAAATATAGCTCGCGCCTTGTACAAAATTTGTGCAAGTCAAGAAAGCATTAGAAAGATTTAAATTCACAATAAAGATATTGTTTTTGCCTAAATTTATGGACGTATTCGCTACTAGAGTGACGTTTACAATTGAAAATGGCGCAGAATTTAAAACTCCCAATACGTTTATTGTAAAATCATTGCCGACAATGATACCACCAAGTGTTGATGTTGTGGCAATTGGTATGTCTAAATTAATATTGTCCTGGATATAATTTATGTCAACGGCAGTTAAGCCAGTGGCATCAACATCAAGCCCGTCGCCGACAATGATACCACCAAGTGCTGATGTTGTGGCAATTGGTATGTCTAAATTAATATTGTCCTGGATATAATTTATGTCAACGGCAGTTAAGCCAGTGGCATCAACATCAAGCCCGTCGCCGACAATGATACCACCAAGTGCTGATGTTGTGGCAATTGGTATGTCTAAATTAATATTGTCCTGGATATAATTTATGTCAACGGCAGTTAAGCCAGTGGCATCAACATCAAGCCCGTCGCCGACAATGACACCACCAAGTGTTGATGTTGTGGCAGGAACTAGGCCTCCACCTCCGTTGAATATTAAGTCAACGGGTATCCATTTTGAGCGATCGCTTGGTAATATGCCAACAATTCCATCATCTCTGCACACATAGCGGAAACCATTGTAAAGAACGGTATTTCCGACTCTGTATAGCTGAGTCCCGCTATAGTTTGATGTTGGAATTACTATTTCTAACATTGTCGCTAAAAATGCGGGATCTTTTTTAAGAATGTCTGCCACTTGCTTTGCCGTTTGAGGAGTTCTATCGTTCCAAAATCCAGTTTTTTCTAGGTCTGCAAAATCAACAGAATTCTTGTTGGGTATGGCAGCATAAAAAACCGGTTCTACCTCTACCTCTTCTGTATTGGTTTTCTTGTTTAAATGTATACTTTCATTTGTCCAAACATATCCAACATAATATTCGTTTTCGTGAAGAATATACGGCAACTCGCCATCGTAACCATAGAAGTCACCATTGTCATAGTAAAAAGAGTTCGTGGTTGCTTTCTGAAAAATAGAAAAACTGTAAACCTGTTTTCTAGTTTCGGATTCAGGAAGTTCTAGTGAAAATCTTCCATTTATAATTTCGGCATCAAACTGAAGGGGAAGTGAAACTTTTTTTGGAGACTGAACACCGGAAATTAGCGGCTGTAAAAGCTGAATTCTCAGAAAGCCGTTTATTGGATTTGACCCAGCATCTGCTATGTTTCCGCTTAAAAGTGTCATAAATATAAAATTATTTGTAAAATTATTATATTATTTTAGCGCAAAATTATCATGGTAGAAAGAGCAACACCAAAATATCCAATACAGGTTTCAAATGGCAGAATTATGCTTTCTACAGGAACAGATATTGAGAAGGATGCCATATTTAGCGTACTGGAAACAAGACAATATGAGCGTGTTATGCGACCACTTTCCTATGGAACTAAAAGCTATATTTTCGATACAACCTCTGCTACATCTGTAATACCCGCGAGGGTTGAGGTGGCACTGCGATCGCAAATACCAAACCTTAGTAAAATCCAGGTCACCGGAAGCTTTGATGAAAGTGGTGTTCAACAATTAAAAATTTATTGGGAGGACAAGGATTTTAGGAAAAACGATCTCAAGCTATCTGTCTCTTAGTTTCGTGTTACAGACGTATTACAAGAGTTTTAAATACAGGCGTGTGTTTGCACAATATATTGATTTTAATCAAAAATAAAGTAAAGGGAAGATGATCACTTTCTTATAGGAAACTGCCCTTTTTTCTTTGTATCTTCCCTTTACTTTTGACACGCTTTATGTTATACTCCGCCACAGATTTTTCAACGAGAGAATGCGGGTTTGAGGCGTGTTACAAGATTCGTGTTTTGGCGGCATTGTGACAGGTTGGAAGCGAATGCCAGTTTTGTGGTTTTGGGGACGGCGTTGGGGAGAATGCAACTAAAACCGGAAACCTTGCTGTGCGGGGATTACAATATGTTTCTAGCCTGTGTGGATATATCGGCACACCAAATTTTTAGCGTGATCGCAACATAAAAATATTTTTCAGAAACACTTGACTTTTGTTGTTAGCCATAGTATTATATTTACAGAAACAAACACAGAAAGAGAGAAATATGGTAGGCAAAAAAATCACAAAAGTAACCCAAGAGAATTATGACACCGTGTGGGAAAAGCTAGAGGTTGGCGACATTATTACATGGAGCAAACAGTTTGCGTTCCATGATATGAAATTCCACTGTAGGAGAATTACGGACGACAAAAAAAGCTGTATGCAGACTGGCACAACAGGCAGTAAGTCGGCAGTAATATGTTTAGTAAAAGAGAAAAAAGCGGCTTAACCTTTATGTAAAAGTCAAGCTGTATTTCACAAATTAATTTATAAAATACAGCTTGACTTTTATTGTTGTCCACAGTAATATAGATGCAGTAGAAAAAAACAAAAAAACGAAAATGAGTAAAACACAAATTACGCACGAAGATGCTACAACGGAATTGTTAAGGGGGAAACAAATAATAGTAAAAATTCACGATGGTGAATTTAAATACAAATTTGTGACAGGCTCTAGCGACACTTCATACTTAGAGATAATTTCTCCCAATGGCAGCTTATTTAGTAAACGGGCTATCGAAAGGACTGATCTTCCTAAGAGAATGGAAGAAGCAAATTCTCTTCCTCACGTTACATTTTGGACAAAAGATATAGTTGTACAAGAAGCGGAGAAATTATGAAAAAAACAAGGCGACAATTAACGCCTCAAGAACATAGACTTAGGGAGTATGTATTGGTTTTAAAAGACTTGCAGACTTTAGTAAATATGGAGTTAGAAAATTTTTATGAAATTCCAACAACTAAAGACTTGTTGCCTCCATTAAAATCAGTTCCAGAAACTGCTCTAAGGTTAATAGTTGCATCGGAAAGATATAGAGGGTTTCTGGAAGCGCAAGAAGGGAAAGAAAGTCTCTGATTCTCTGTAATAATTTCGATAGCAGCATTAAAAAGCTGGCAAGCTGATTTAACAGTTTTTAACTGGTCAGCCTCACACACAATAATAATCCCACACGCAGGTATTTTAGATTGAATCCCCATAGACTCAAGTGCTTTAACTATCGCTAGAGCATTGGTGTATGAACCTGCGGAAATAAAAACAATTTACGTACATATATTTTAATGTAGTATAACGTTATTATAATAGCGTTATACTACATTAAAATATGAAAACAATAACCCCTAACTTTGACCATTTTACGCAACTAAACAAGCTTCAGAAGAATTGTGATGTTTATATTAAAAATAATTATCAAACCGTAAAAGACCCGCAAACAGAAGAGAAAAAGCTTCTTTATGAAAGTTCATTGTATGAGTTTTTTAAGGCATCTTGGCACGTAATTGAGCCAGGGAAAGACATATATTTAAATTGGCATCAAGAGGCTATATGCGAATACTTAGAGTATTTTAACAAAGGGCATATTAATAAATTATTAATAAATATAGCACCAAGACACCTTAAAAGCATTATTGTTACGATTAATTTTCCTGTTTGGGAATGGTTATCAGATCCCACGCTTAGATATTTGTGCTTGTCATACTCATCAAGATTGAGCGTGAAGCATAATTTGAAGCGCAGAACGATCATTAGATCAAACTGGTTTCAGAGTTTGTGGGGACATAAATTCGAGTTAAGTGGCGACAACAACCTTAAAACTGAATTTTCCAACAACTTCCAGGGTCAAATGTTTGCCTCATCGTTTGGAGGAACTGTTCTTGGGGAAGGGGGCGATCGCATTATTGTTGATGACCCTCATCACCCCGAAGAATTGGAATCTGACAATGTGCGCGAAGGAACTGTCTCTGAGTTTGATGATGTCGTCGGAACGCGGCTTAATGACCCCAACAAAGGGGGAATTATAACGGTTATGCAAAGATTACACGATAAAGATATTTCGGGGCATACGTTGGCAGAAATTGGGGGATACACCCACTTATGCTTGCCAACTATAGCCGAGGAAGACCAGCGGATTATATTCCCAATGTCTGGCAGGTATGTTGACAGAAAAAAAGGAACTCTTTTACATGAGGAGCGTTTTGGTTGGTCAAAAGTCAAAGATGCTCAAAAAGTCCTTGGTTCTTACAAGTTCGCAGGTAGACATCAACAGCGACCAGTCCCTGCTTCCGGTGGTATTGTTTCGCCAGAATGGATTGTAAGGTACAAAAACTTACCGGCATTAAAAAGAATTATACAAAGTTGGGACACAGCCCAAAAAGACAAAACAGAGAACGACAATTGGGCTTGCACAACCTGGGGTGAAAGCTATGATCGAGACTATTATTTAATTCACAGTTTTATTGGAAAATTTGATTATGTGAAGGGCAAAAGAGCATTCTGTAGTTTGTACGATTCCTTCTTGCCGGATGTCATTTTGATAGAAGATAAATCTACTGGCTCAAGCCTTATTCAAGAGGCAAGAAAACCTATAATTTTAGATGGTGGGGAAAAAATAATCAAAATTGATTCCTGGATAGTTGGCATAATTCCGAAACAAAACAAAGAAGTTAGAATGGAGGTCGAGGCTACAGCTTACGAGAACAAGCGTGTACATCATCCGTATGATTCTCCCTGGTTAGCAGAATACGAGAGGGATTTATTTAATTTTCCCAAGGGAGTAAAAGACAGTATTGATAGTACAAGTCAGTTTTTGGGCTGGGTTCGCCAAAATATCCGCGATGGTGTTGCCAACGCAAGTTCAGAAAGCGAAACCGAGAACATTCTGCAAATGTTGAGATAAAAAATAATCGTGAATTAAATTTAATTCACGATTATTGTATAATCAGCTATTTTATTGTAGATAATTAATACAGAAAATGTATAGAGCATTGGATAACCTCAATGCCTAAAACACTTTTAACTTTCAAAATCTTGGTGAAACTAGAATTAGCATATCCATTAGCCTCATCACGCTGCACCTGTTGTTCCTTCACATTTAAAAGTTCTGCTAATTGTCCCTGAGTTAAACCACGAAAAATCCGGGCTTTAATAAGTGCTTCTGGTAATTCTTCTAAAGACTTACATTCCAACCTATCTATTTTCCTTGATTTGAGGTTTTCATATTCCTCCACTTGTTCTAATAGTTCTTCTATTTCACCATTGAGTGAAGCTAAATATGATTGATGTCGTAACTTTTCATTTTCATTATCTTGTGGGGGATCTTTTTCCAAATTTTCTGTTGCTGATTGAAATTTTTTAATCTGAGATTTAGTAATCATGTATTGGCGTTCATTTAAGATCATGGTTAGCGTCCTTAGTTAGTATTTGTTCTGTATAGAGATATCATGCTTTAACAATTACCATTGTTCAAGCGGAAGACTGTAATCTAGAGTTTCAAGCCCGTTATGCCAAGGAACTGTTTTAAAGTTTTGCAGAATAGCACTGATCTTTTCATTTCTTGTGAGTTCTTTGCTTTTTGGTGCTGACATATATTTTTGTTTTTGCTTGTGTTTTTTGCTTCTTTATATAGCATATACCACTGGATAACAAAAGTCAACAAAATACTTTATGCACTGTTCTCGTTCATTGACAAATTTTTGATTGATTTTATGCAATTTTCAGCATAAGAAGAATCATAAAGTTTTCCTGCTGGTATTCTTACGACAACAAAGCCATTACGAGCAAACAAAGAGTTGCGTATAGCATCCTTAACTTTGTCTTGATGGTATGCAGCACCATCAATTTCAACGACTATTTTTTTAGCACCAAAGATTAAAAAATCTGCCTCTCTGAACGCAAAAGATCCGTCACGTTGTTGAAGCTGCATTCTTACGTTTACGCCAAATACAAAACCAGCGTCTCGCAGCATTTCGGCAAACTTTACCTCTGCGGGTGAACGGAATATAAAAAAGGAGGTTAGGTCATTCTTATCAAAGCCTCCTTGTTCTACAATTTGTTGTGATTTTAATTCGAGTGTTTCTCTGGTTTCGTGTATTGTGTTGTTCATTTTGTTATTTGTTAAGATAACAATATCTTAACATAATTATTTAAAACTCATTACACTCAAAAACAGAATATTTTCTTTTGGTAGCTGAACTTTTCCCAATTATACCCAAGGGGTCGCAAATTTTCTTGAACATAGAAATTTCTACCCCTATAAACAACACTGCAATCAAATTCTTGTATTGGCATTTTTGCTCACCCGCTTTTCATGTCTTTATTTTACCACAAGCAAAATATTAAGTCAATATTGTTGCAATATTAATTTAGTGTGATATAATATTGATGTAGGGAAAAATTAAATTAGGAGAATTACAGTGCTTTGAATAAACATTCTGCGAAAAGTCTTAAACAAACCAAAAAATGTTGCTGTGGCGACAAATAAAGTTAGTTCTGGTAAACATTTAAAACAATTCAATGACGGCATTGATTTATTTTACCAAAGTGTCAATTGTCCACCAGAAGACACAGCCACGAAAGACGGCTGGCTGTGCGCCGAAAGAATATGGAAAATAAAAAACGACTTACTTCTGGATAGTCGTAAAAAATTTAATTTGGTTTAGTGGTAATTGGACATTACTCAAATGCCCTAATTAATTTTATAAAACTATGGAAACGGAAACTTTCATTTACCAAGATTATCTAATCGAGTTGTCATATTGCAATATGGCAATTTTTACCATTCTAAAGTTTTCAAAGGTGGTAAAAAATATGATTCCTGTCAGTCAGAAGACAAAGAAGATTGTTTGAGACAAGCAAAGAGTATTGTCGAGTTTTCAATTGAGTGCGATGCAATTAATTGTCAGGAATATTGCCTAAAAAATATGTCACTACAACTTTCTTTATTTAGTTTAAGCAACGTGGTCGAACACCCGCATTACATCTACTATCCAGATTTTTTAGATACTAATACGGCAACCAATTTTTTCATGGAGTTTGTTGATTTAGATTGGCGACAAAATCAAATGTACATTAATCAAAAAATGATTGATGTACCAAGAAAAGAGTGTCTTTATGGTGATACAGATACATCATACAAATACGCAAACATTGAGATGAGAGCAAAGACATGGAATCCACCACTTTTATCTTTGCGAAGCAAAATAATGGAGGTATTTGACTACAAATTTAACATCGTGTTTGGCAACCTTTACAACGACGGGAACAGTAGTATTGGTTGGCACAGCGATGATGACAGCCGGATGGGTGTAGATCCGGCGATCGCATCAGTTTCTTTTGGTGCTATTCGCAAATTTAGTTTTATGGAAAAAGAGAGTAGGCAGACTGAAAGTTTGTGGTTAGAACATGGGTCTTTGTTGATTATGAAAGAAGGTTGCCAACGGACACATTTACACTCACTACCGAAAACAAAAAAGATTATTGGGCAGCGAGTGAATCTGACCTTTAGATCCTTTTGGTGGATTCAGCCATGAGAGTGTCAATTTGTAAAGTCAGATATTAATGCAATATTGGTTGACATTAAATTAATATTGCATTAATATCTTGAAAGAAGATAACAAAACAAAAACAACAAAATGCGAACAACAATCATCAAGATGTACAACGAACTCACACCCTCCTTACAAGGTGTTGTAAGTAAGATTTTAGAGGAAGCCGAGTCTTCATTTGGATCTTCAAACTATTTAACACTTGTAGCCAAAACTTTGATTAAAAACTTAGTTGAAACAAACCCAGAAAATACCCTCGTCCAAGGAATATTTGTTTCTTCAATTCCTGACGACATTACAAATGAGGAGCTAGATTGGGAGACAACATTTGCTTATATGAAAAAAAGAAAAAACATTTTTGACGATTTTTGTTTTTTTGTTTTTAAGCCAATTATTGAATATCTCCTTGGTATTAAAATAGAAAAAAGTTTAAATGAAGACCAGAAAAAAGCTCTTGGCACTGCGATCGCTGTTGCTGCCATTATTCATTTTTCAAATTTAAGAGTTGAAATAAAAGATAAATGGCATCTTTTCCCACACTTAGAAGAAAAATAAGTACATTATTTTGCCAATAAAGCACTGACAAAAAGTAATATCCTCAAAAAACAGAATTTTTTGAGGATATTACTTTTTTATAAAAAAATTATTGCTTGCCAGAAAGCAGCCAAGGGATTAATCTTGGTAATTCTTGGTCTTCGTATATACCTGCTGTATCACTCAGAAGAGATGGGCTATAAAGATCAGAAGTAGCAGTAGTAAGACTTTCTATTGCTTCTCTTGAAAAACCTCTTAATGCTGGGATACTGTCAAGCTTTACCAGCAAATCTTTTGCTCCTGATATTTTTGTACTTGTTTTGTCAAACAGTGGTCGTGCAAATTTTAGTATTTCTCTTTCAAATGGGATTTTTATCCGCTTTGGTTTTTGGTCTAATTTTAGCTCTGCTTTACCAAAATAATCTTCTCCATATTCATCTGGGTTTAAGTCAACAATCTCTTTAAACCTTGTTACATTTTCGCCAGGGAAAACTTTTGCAGCTATGTCGTTAACTCCTTTTTCTGTGGTTACAGTAATATACCCATCCTCGTCTGGGTTGTAGTCTTGACTAAAAACATTAGCATTCATAATTAATCTCGTGATAAATCTTACTAATATCAATTATAATTTTGTTTTAGTCCTTGTATTAGAAAAATAAGATGCAAAAAATTACAAACATTGAGTATGGCGTAAAAATACCAGTCAATAAAGTTCACCCAAATCCTTGGAATCCAAACGAAACGACCGACAGGCAACAAGAGGCAATTCAAGAATCGCTTGATGACTTTGGGCAGGTTCTTGAAGTCTTGGTCCGTCCACACCCCACTATTAATGATGCTTATCAAATAATTGATGGGGAGCATCGTTATATGGAAATGTCTCAAGATGGCGTTATTGTCGCCAATATTTTATACGGCATAAGCGACATAGATGCCAAAAGGCTGACAATTGTGATGAACCAAACGAGGGGTAAACCAGACAAAGAAAAGGAGGCTGTGCTTTTAGCTGAAATTAAAAACATCCAGCCAGAAACCTTTGGTAACGCGCTACCTTACACGCCAGACGAACTTGATGAACTAATAGCGATCGCGTCCAAAAACCCAGATAGTGTCAACTATAAAAATGATGACGACAATAGCGAAGGAGATGGAGATGGCGACGGGAATGGCGAAGGAGATGGAGATGGCGATGAAGATGAAGCACCTGCGGCAGATGCTGTTCAAATTAGGGTCAAGCTTGGCGATTTGGTTCTTATGGGTGAACACAGATTAGTCTGCGGTGACTGTACAAACAGAAAAAATATCGCTCTTTTGATGAATGGGAATAAGGCCGCAATGTGTTTTACAGATCCACCATACAACGTTGATTATGACCCAGAATCTCGTGGTGGAGAATTAACAGAAAGACAAATAAATGCTCCGCTTGGGAAAATCAAAAACGACAGTATGTCGGATGTAGAATTTCGCAAATTCTTAGATAAAGTCTACGCATCTATAGACAGATGTATGATTGAAGGAGGACCAATATATATATGTCATGCAGACACTATGGGTCATCATTTTAGGAATGCTTTTGTTGCCCAACCCTGGAAATTGCAATCATGCTTAATTTGGATGAAAACATCTATGATTATGGGACGCGCTGACTATCAGTGGAAACACGAGCCGATACTTTATGGATGGAAAGAAGGTGCAGCGCATATATGGCACGGAGACAGAAAACAGACAACTATTGTTGAATGTGCAACAACTCATTTAGATAAGAAAAATTGTGACACCGATGGATATGTGCATCCAACACAAAAGCCAACACCACTGGTTAAATATTTCCTAGAAAATTCTAGTCAGATAGGCGATTTAGTTCTTGATTTGTTTGGCGGAAGCGGGACAACACTAATTGCTTGCGATGAGCTTAATAGAGTTTGCTACACGACAGAATTGGACGAGCGTTTCGCCAATGTTATCGCCACCAGATGGGAAAATTTCAACGGAGGAAAAATCAAAATTATTAGAGATGGTGTTGATATTGGTGACGGTTCTGCATCAGAAGAAATATCTGAGGATCAATTGGGATTTTAGAGTTTTGTTGTCTAAAATTAAATATTTGACAAAAAATATATTATACTTTTAACTTGGATGTATAGTATATTTTTTCTTTTTAAAATGTCCACAAAACCAAATAAAGAAGTATCATTTGCTGCTATTGAGTCTGTATGCCCAAGGATGAAAGAGGAAAGCTTGAGGGCATACATAGCTTTTACGGATTACATTTATTACAATTGCAACAACTCTGAGTTGCAAAGAATTTATGCCAACACAAAACCTGGCGAATCTTTGCCACCAACAAGAGCTATGTCAACAATTCAGACATGGAGTTTAAAATTTAATTGGCAAAAAAGAAAAGAAGAATGGCTAAGGCATAAGCTCAATCAACGCGAAGAAGCGATGTTGCTACATTGGGAAGAACACAGGGACAGGATTTTAAGCAGTAGCAGAACTTTACTTGATAAAGCCGAGCAAATGCTAAAACAGCCAATTGTTCGGTCCACGGCCGAACAAGACGGCAAAACAATAATTATAGAACCTTCTAGATGGGGGTTTAGAGATGCAGCAACTTTTATGGAAGTTTCTACAAAGTTAACTAGGGAGGCTGTCGGTGACGACATTTGGGCTAAAGACTTGTTGCGACGTAAAGGGTATCATGTGTTTGAGCCTGGAATGGGCGACATTGCTATCGCTCTCAATTCTTTAGTCGCTGCAAAGATAATTCCATACGAAATAGTGCCAAGAATTATAAATGCCATCAAAGAATCGGAGATGGCGATGTCAGAAAAAATACAAAATGCTTTTAATATGGTTATAGAAGACGAGTATTACAAAGAGGTGGGTGTAGCTCCTGATGTTGATAACGATGAAGAATCTGACAGCACAGTAGATGTTGATAATATTGCTGCACAGGCTCTAGAAATGCGAAATAGATCAACAGAAGACAGTGAATAGTGTTGACATTTTTTTAATTTGGGATTAAGATAAATTCAAATTGTTTTATATGAATATTACGGCTGTTTCCCCCATCCAGCCGTTTTTTGATTTTTATTTTACCAAAAAATATTATGACAAAAGTTAAGGATTTGCTAACTGGCAACACAATGCAAGCGCGTGGGCTTGATTTACAGCTATTTCAGCAATTAAATGAGTTAGCACCAAATTCTTTGGTTAATTTTGAGGATTTAAAAATTAACTCTGGTGATGGGCTTTTTCCGTATTGTCAGCCATCAACCAAAAAAAGCTTTGTCTGCTGCTATATCTGCCTACGGTAAGCCGATTACTATAAATAGTGCCTACAGGTCTGTAATTGCTCAAGCGATGCTGTATTCGCAAAAATAAAGGGGATTAATAAAGAATCTTGTTGCCTATCCTGGCAAGTCTGACCATCAAAGGGGCGCGTCCTTGGATATTGAAGAATGGAAAGACGCTAAAGATATAATGCAAAAAAAACGGGTTTGCTTGGACTTATGAGAATGCAGATGCAATGCACTTTGATTGTAAAAGCAGCACAGCAGACATTCGTGTAGACTCAATTAAGGCATTCCAGATTTTGTGGAATAAAGCCACCCCAAGAACCAAATTTCTGTTGATGGTGATTTAGGGGAAAAACATTAGACTGCATCTACGAATCCCCCGCAGAGGGATTCGTAAACGTTGGCTACCCTCGGATTTTAAGGCTAACTACACCAATTCAAAGCGGTGTTGATGGTGGACAAATTTAAGCAAATCCGTCGCCAGATTTTATACAAATCCATTCACCATCACCATCTCTTTCCCATGTCGCGCTCCACAGCGGTGCTGAAACCTCTAAAAAATATTTTGTATTAGGCTCAAAATGGATTTGATTTTCAGCATCTTTCAAAGTTATTAAATCTATTTCAAAATCAAAAACAGACTCCCTATCTTCTTTGCAAATGTACGCACTCCCAAAACCAACTGTGTATATTTGGTCTTTGTTGGCTTTGCTGCCAATTTTGTTTCTAGATTCCCCTTTTTGGGTTATATGTAAATCAATTTGTGTCATTATTTTTGCTTACTTAATTGTTGTTATTGTCGGGTTATTTAAATTACTAGGATGATCGCTAAATCTATCAGGAATTTCTTCTACATTCCATCCTTTAGTTTTGACAAAATCACTAATTGTGGTTATTAGTGACGCTGTGTTTACTGAAAGTAAACCGTCTGCAATCTGGACATTAATTAAATTTCTTGCTTCGATGTTTTCGCCGGATAAATTAATCTTTTCTGGTATTTGCACTTCTATCCATGTTGGGTGGGAGCTAGAAATCTTGTAATTAAATATTCCGTTCCCATTCACCCTAATGTCATAGTTTTCAGATATATCTGAAAATAGTCTAATATTCTCGCCGTACTCTACAGCTTCTTTCGATATTCTTAAAGTTGACATTTTTGCTCTTAATTTTGAAATTTGATTTACCGTTCTATAAAACTTACCCAAAATTACCAAAGTCTAGACACATCTGGACAGCGATAATCTATGTTTGACATTTTGTTGATTTGATTTTTATTTATCTATAATTAGATATATATCAAATCGTATATAAAGTCAAGAAAATAAAGTCCAATTTTTAAACAATTAAATTGTCATAAATGGTATTGAAATTAACGCCAAAATTAACACCAAAAACCTTTTCAAGCTTGCATAGAGTCGGGTATGCGATCGCCTCTTCATCTTTTGTTATCCGATTCCAATATGTCCGGCTAATTTTAGCCTCCTCGCATTTAAGCCCCGGTAACTGAAAATCGCCGCTACACAAACAAATTCCGCCCGCGCAGACTAACCAAAAATCAAGAATTTGATTTTGTCTGTGTAGACGGGATTTCTAACCACCAGTTTAACTTGTATAA
>B570J14230_10000164_pt1 | contig 24000 bp, 12 predicted proteins | sample LakMenepilimnion_3_FD_14230 | JGI IMG/M metagenome (IMG submission 14230) | reverse complement strand
TGTGTCAGAATCATTAGCTATGAATCATCCAGACTATTCTAAGTTGGCCGCTAACATATCAATTAGTAAATTACATAAAGAAACTGAAGATTCTTTTATGAAGGCTACTAAAAGATTATATAACGCTGGTTTATTAAATGATTTCTATTATAATAAAGTAAAAGAAAATATTGATCTGATTGAATCAGTAATTGATTATAAAAGAGATTATAGATTTGATTATTTTGGATGGTGTTCACTTAAAGATATCTACTTATTAAAAATTGGTGATGAAATAACAGAAAGACCACAACACCTATACATTAGAGTAGCTTTAATGGTGACTAATAACCCTACTGATTTTAAAGAAAAGTATGAAGATTTAAGTTTACAAAGGGAATCTCCAGCTACGCCTATAAAAATTAATATTGGTACTAATATAGGACAAATTGCGTCATGTAATTTATCTATAGTTCCGGATGACTCAACTGAGGGGTTATTAAGTATGTTAAATAGAATATCAGTATCATCATCTAAAGCTGAAGGTATTGGTTTAGCTATATCTAACATTCGTTCAAAGGAAAGTAATGTTGGACAATCAAATGGTAAAGCTGGTGGTATTTTAAAATATTTAAAAGTTGTAAATGAAGCTTTAAGATTTTGGAATCAAAGAGGTAAACGACCTGGATCTTGCGCTGTTTATATTGAACCTTGGCATAAAGATGTATTTGATATTTTGGATATTAGAAAGAAAACTGGTGATGAAACACTTAGAGCACGAGATTTATTTTCAGCGTTATGGATACCGGATAACTTTATGAGAGCTGTTGAATCAAATGGGGATTGGTATTTGTTTTGTCCTAATGACATTAAACAAGCTGGTTTAAAACCATTTTATGATATCTATGGTGAAGAATATGAGTTAGAATATAATAAGGCTGTTGAGATGGGTTTAGGTACTAAAATCAAAGCTCACGATTTGTGGTTAAGAATTATTGAATCACAAATTGAAAGTGGTATGCCTTATATGTGTTTTAAAGATCATGCGAATAATAAATCAAATCAAAAGAATTTTGGTGTTATACATTCAAGTAACCTATGTTGTTTACATAGTGACACATTAATTACGATTATGTATGGTAATGGTGAGATTAGAGAAGTAACTATGAAAAATGTTGTTGAAGAAATTAAAAAGGATAAAAATATAAAAGTTTTAAGTCAAGATAATATTTTTAGACCAATGTTGGCTGCTGCGAAAATGAAATCAAACGCTGAAATTATAGAAGTTAGTGATGATGAGTTAGGGGTAAAAATAGTTTGTACACCAGATCACCAAATATTAACAAAAAACAGAGGGTATGTTATGGCCGGTGAATTAAATGAAAATGATGAATTAATTATTAATAAATAAGATGATAAAAATAAAAAAATTAGAAGAAAAAATTGATGTATATGATATACAAGTAGAAGAAACTAGTAATTTCTTTGCTAATAATATATTAGTACATAATTCCGAAATTATGGAGGTAACTGATAAAGAAACCACCGCCATCTGTACGCTAACGTCAATACCGGTTCAAAAATTTGTCATAGATAATGAGTATGATTTTAATGAATTAGGTCGTGTTACACGATCAATAACAAAATCACTTAATATTGCGATAGATGTTAATGAATATTCAACTAAAGAAGGTAGAAAAGGTGGTTTAGAACAAAGAGCTTTAGGTATTGGTATCCAAGGATTAGCTGACACTTTCGCTATGTTACGATTACCATTTGTATCTGAAGAAGCTAGATCATTAAATAAAAAAATATTTGAAACAATTTATTATAACGCTTTAAGACAATCTTGTGATTTAGCGAAAGAAACTGGATTAACTTATGATTTTTATGAAGGATCTCCAATTTCAAAAGGTATTTTCCAATGGGAAATGTGGGGTGTTGATGAATCTGAATTGAGTGGTATGTTTGATTGGAAACAATTAAGAAAAGATATTAAAAAATATGGTGTTAGAAACTCACTTGTCACGACCTGTCCGCCAACCGCAAGTTGTCAAGTTATTGATACTAGAATACATACTGAAAATGGTGTTAAATCATTTAAAGATTTACTAGTTGAAAATGGTGTTGATTATGTTAAATTAGAAGAATCTAATGAACAACAATGGGTTGAATTTAAAACACCTATAAAAGTAAAAACTTATAATGGGTATGAAGATGTAAGTCAAATAAAATATAATGGTCATTCTGAAGTTTATAAAATTGAAATGGAAGATGGTTCTATATTTGAAGCAACACCTAACCATAAATTTAGGATTAAAAGAGGTGATACTGAAATTTGGGTTAAAGTTGAGGATTTATTAACTACGGACGATATTATAAATATTTTTGAAAAATAAAATAAGTAATCTAATAAAAACAAAAAATAAAATGAAAATAAAAAGTATAATTAAAAACGGAGTTAAACCAACTTGGGATATTGAAGTACCAAATGTTCATCATTATATAATGGAAAATGGTTGTGTTAGTCATAATTCGGCCCGTGTCATAGGTTCTAATGAAGCTTTTGAACCGTTTACTTCTAATTTATATGTTCGTAAGGTAACTGGTGGTGAATTCGCTATGGTTAATAAACATTTGGTTAAAGATTTAGAATTAGAAGGGTTATGGAATAGGGACATTCTTAATGAATTGATAAAAAATGATGGTAGCGTTCAATCAATCCCAGTTATTAGTCAAGAAATGAAGGAAAGATATAAAACTGTTTGGGAGATATCACAAAAATCTCTTATTGAAATGTCGGCCGAAAGAGCTCCATTCATTGATCAATCTCAAAGTCTTAACATATTTTTCGCCACACCAACGGTTGGTAAATTAACTACCTCACACACATTAGCTTGGAAGTTAGGTTTAAAAACTGGTCAATACTACCTAAGAAGTCAACCGGTAGAAATGAAAGGTAAACATTTAGCTATTGATATGGGTAAACAAATTAAACCTGAGAAACCTACTGATAGTCAATTTGAATGTTATGGTTGTAGTGCGTAACTAAAATAGTTAAATTTTATATAAAATAGTTAAACTAGGGAAAATATCTCTAGTTTTTCTTTTTTTAAAAATATACAAATATTTTTTATTGTATATATTTATAGTAATGGCTAAACAGTTTATTAACATAAGATACCCCTTTATAAATAGTCCGGAAGGATTTTTCTTAGATTTAACGACAACAACTATTGATGCGGTTAAATCTGATTTACAACATCTTTTATTAACTGAAAAGGGTGAGAGATTTTATTTACCAGATTTTGGAACAAATTTAAAAAGATTTTTATTTGATCCAAGTGACGAAAAAACATTGGCAGATATTGAAGATGACCTTAAAGTAACGGTTACTAAATATTTACCAGGATTAACTATAACCGGAGTAAAATTATACTCTGAAGATGATCAAAAAGGTGTCGCTGTTAGAGTTCATTTTACCATTGGTGATGGTATTTTCTCTAGTAGTGATTTCATAGAAATTAACGTATAATATGGCATATCAAACAAACTATTCAGCTAGAAATTTCGCTGACATAAGATTAGAATTATTAAATTATGTAAAACAATATTATCCTGATATATTCAGTGATTTTAATGACGCGTCTGTGGGTACAATGTTACTTGAATTAAACGCGGCCACAGCTGATATTTTATCGTATCATACTGATAGGATGTTTCAAGAAACTCAAATTGATTACGCTTATGAAAGAAGTTCATTACTTTCATTGGGGAGAACATTAGGTGTTAAAATACCTAACACAAGACCCAGTGTTAGCGTGGTTAATTGGTCGGTAGTAGTGCCGGTTAATGGTGCTACATTTGATCTTGACTATTGTCCAATAATTAAAAGAGGTTCACAAGCTACTGGTGCTGGTAAAATATTTGAAGTTTTAAATGATATTGATTTTACATCAAGATATAATAATTTAGGTATACCTAATAGAACTATAGTACCTAATACTAATTCTAATGGTTCAATACAAAACTATACTATAGTTAAACAAGAAATTGTATTTAATGGTTATACTAAGGTTTTTAGTAAAGTATTAACTGAAGCTAATTCAGTACCATTCTTAGAAATTATACTACCAGAAGATGATGTCTTATCTGTTGAAAATTTAATAATATTACCTGGGACTAATTATACTACTATACCAACATTATCTCAATTTTTAGATGTTAATAACGCTTGGTATGAGGTAGAGTCTTTAGCCGAAAATAAAATATTCATTGAAGATACAAATGTAACTACCATTACAAATGGTGTTAGAAAAGGTATTTGGAAAAATATTAGTAAAAAATTTATTAGAGAATACACTGATCAGGGTTTTTCTAAATTAACATTTGGTTCTGGTTATAAAGATATTAGTTTTACTAGTGAGTTTGATGAAAATTGTAAATTTTTAGTAGAGAAAATTGGTGATTTTATTAATAATACGGCTTTAGGTGAGATACCACCTTCTAATAGTACTATGTTTATTAGATATAGAGTTGGTGGTGGTGCGGACACTAATCTAGGTCCAAATACTATTACTGAATTGGGTATTGTTGATATTATTGTTGATGGACCAGATAACGCTAAGAATAACGCGGTTAGACAATCATTAGAAGTTAATAATCCAATCCCAGCTACTGGTGGTGCTGATCAACCTGGTACTGAAGAATTAAGAGGATTAATAAAGTATAATTTTTCATCACAAAATAGATGTGTAACTATAAAAGATTATAAGTCAAGAATAACTTTAATGCCGGGTAATTTTGGTGCTCCATTCAGAACTAATGTATGGGAAGAACAAAATAAAATTGTAGCCGCTATTATGACATTAGATGAAAATAGTAACTTAAGTAATATAACAAATACTATCTTAAATCAAAATATCTCAGAATATCTATCAGATTATAGAATGTTAAATGATTATATAGTGGTTAGACCAGCGAGGATTTTTAATTTAGGTTTTGATATTGATTTATTTGTTGATAAGAGTGTAACTAAATCAGAAATAATCGGTAATGTTATAGAAATTGTTAAGAATTATTTTGATATTTCAAAACAAGAAATGGCTCAAAATATTTATTTAGCTCAATTAGTTGAACAAATTAATAATGTAGCTGGAGTATTAAATGTAATTGATATTAAAGTATTTAATAAAGTTGGTGGTGGTTCTTATTCATTAAATGAAGTTAGTCAACCATATATTGATTCAACAACAAGACAGATTAATTTAATGGGATTATTTACATTATTCGCTGATCCAGATAGTATGTTTGAAATAAAATATCCGGAGAAAGATATTAGAGTTAGTATACGATAATATCTTTACTAATTTAAAATTATAGTTAATATTTAAATAAAAAAATTAATATGGGGTGTGGTTGTAAATCAAACAAAAATAGTGGTACACAAAATGAATTAATGGAAAATGCCTTGGCCGATATGAGTGGTAAAGGTATGAGTTCAATTATTAATAATAATTTAATCGTTAGGTTATTATATTTTTCAGTGGCTTTACCATTGGTAATCTTATTATTACCAATAGTTTTTATCATTTTATTTAATCATTTAGTTATGGGTAAATCGGTTGATTTAAGTAGTTTATTAAAAAAAGTATTTTTAATTGATTTCTATAATAAAATGAAGAAAAAAAGGGAAGATAAACTTGATGAGGAAGAATATGATGAAGAGGAAGAAGATGATGATGAGTATGAATATGAAGATGTTTATGTTACACCAATTGAAAAAATAGATTCCAAAGAAATTAAATAATAGATATTTATCATTAAAAGAATTTTATGTCTAAATCCATTAGGATAAATACAACACCTCTAGGGAATGATAAACACTTAAAAGTAAAAATTGATCAAGATTTTGATTTTTTAGAGATTTTAAGTTTAAAAATAACCCAAACTGAAGCGTACACTAAGTATTGTTCGGATTATGGTGTTGTAGTTGGTAGAGTTGTAGTTAATAACGGATTTGGTATTCCAAACGCTAAAATTTCTATTTTCATCCCATTAGCGGAAGAAGATAAATCAAGACCAGAGATTAATGGGTTATATCCATTTGAAACTATTTACACTAAAGATTATAAGGGGATTAGATATAATTTATTAAGTAATGAACCAAGACCAGATGATGAATGTCACGTTGCGGTAGGTACTTTCCCAGATAAACGACAAGTTTTAGATTGTGGTACAACTTTGGAAGTATTTGAAAAATATTATAAGTTTACTACTACTACTAATAGTGCGGGTGATTATATGATATTCGGTGCTCCAGTTGGAGAACATACAATTCATATTGATGTTGATTTAAGTGATATAGGATTTATTAGTCAAAAACCTTATGAATTAATTGGTCAAGGTTTTAGTAAAAATTTATTTGCGAGTAATAGTCAATTTAAAACAGGACAAAATTTAGATGTATTAAGTCAAATAAAAAGTAGAAATACTAGTGCGAGTGTAATTCCATTTTGGGGTGATTTAGAAGAATGTGAAGTTGGTATTACAAGAGTAGATTTTGATTTAAATTATGATATAATACCCACAGCGATTTTTATTGGGAATATTTTTGGTGATAATGAAAAAAATAGTGTTAATAAAAGATGTAGACCTAGAAGAAAATTAGGAAATCTTTGTGAAACTGTTACCGGTGAAGGGACTATTGAAATGATTAGAAAAACACCGGAAGGACTTATAGAAAAGTTTTCGGTGGATGGTGATAATTTAATTAATGAAAATGGTGTTTGGTGTTATCAAATACCAATGAACTTAGATAAGTTAGTTACTGATGAGTTTGGTAATTTAGTACCATCAGAAGATCCGGAAAAGGGTGTACCAAGTAACGCTAAAGTTAGATTTAGAGTTGCTATGAATGAAACTGGTGATACTGGTAGAATACGTTCTAGAGCTAAATTTTTAATACCGAATAGAGGTCTTGATTATAATTTTGATGATTCAACACCAGATACTGAATTCGCTGATTTAAGGTGGAAAAAAGTGTATACTGTTAGACAATTTATTGCTCGGTATCAAAAATATTGTGAGACAAAAGTTTGTGGAACTAAAAGATCTTTTATTGGTATAAAGGATGTTGATGATTGTGGTGATCATACACCATTCCCATACAATAGAATTGATACTGATTTAAATCCGTTATATAGTATTATATGTTTAATCGTAACTATATTAATGACATTAATAGAATTAATTAATGTAAGTTTAATTAGATTACTTAACATTGTTATAGGTGCTTTAAATGCTATACTTTGTTTTATTTGTAATATTATCTACGGATTAGGTCAATTTATTGACTCTATTGTTAGTGCCATTAATGGTCTTATCCCTGGTAACGGACCATTAAGTTTTAATGTTTGTAATTTTTGTATTGGTACTGGTTGTTGTACTTGTGGAAGTATAATGAATTATATGTCATGTATTTCTATTAAGTGTGATGAAAAATCATTCGCACCAGGGTGTTATAAACCATCATCATGTTCTTTACCAAGTGGTTGTAGTATACCATCAGATGTAGATAAACTTGGATGGTGTACGGCTAATAGTGGTCAACCACCAGAAAACTATCCTGGCGATGGTGTTACTAATCAAATTGATTGTGGATCATATAACGCGAGTGATGCTCATGGGTGTTGTGGTCCCGCGGGAAGTGGTTTTATTCCATTCGCTGGCGCTATGGATTGTATTGAAATACAATTAGCGAGAGCTCTAAATGTTTTTAAATTTGATTTTTATAATGATTGGATTAATGGTAGTCTTTACGCTTTTTTATTCAAATATAAAGTTAGAAGAAAAAAGAGTAAAAAAAGAACTGTAGAAAAGTTTTGTGAATATGATTGTCACGACACGTATGAAAGTGATACAGATTCACCGGAACATAAGTATAATAAGTGTAGAGATAATTTATTCTTAGTTGATACTTGTGTTGCTAACGATAATAACCCTATTAGTTTTAATAAGGTTGGTATAGATGAAGGTATTATAAAAGAACATAAAGATGAATTATATTATGCTGCGATGACACATGATACCGCCAACTTATTATACGCTACAGATATAACTTGTCTTGGTAGTGCGGTTAATTGTGATATTGATGGTAGACAAAAAATAGTTACTTATTTAGTTAACACTTCATATAAAATGCCACCAGATACAGCTGAATTAGATAGTAATAATGTTTTGGAAACTACCGCGATAGACCCATTATTATTATCTTTAAATTGTTTTAGGGTTAAAGTTGAAGATTATAATTGTAAAAATATTAAAAGAATTTGTGAAATTGGTATTGGTTTGGATGAAAATAGAGTTGATGATACACCACCGGGGGTAGCCGCTAATTGTAATATTGAAATATTTGATAGTCCAATTACTATCGCCACAACGGAAGAATTAGAAGGTGAATTTTTAAGAAATGAATTAGGTTCTTGTGCTACTGGAATTTATCAGTTTGATTGTACACAAGAACAAACAGATTACAATATATTTAGAGGGTATAATAATCCAAACCCATTGGGGCTACCAACAGAAAATTCATATTTTTATTATTTTGGGATTAATCCTGGTAAGAGTGCGTTGGATTGTGCTATGGCCTCATATTTTGTCCCTTGTAAGCGAGATAAACAAAATCAAATCCCAGCTCAAATTACAACTATAGATAATACTTGTAATAATCAAAACGCTGGTTCTGTTACCGTTAATCTATTAGGTGGTAAAGAACCATTTACGTACACATTTGCTGATACTAATTCTAATTCAATATTAGGAAGTCCTTCATCACCAACAACATCTAATTTTATATCATTCACTAATCTATTTGCTGGTTCATATCAATTAAGTGTGACCGATAAATATGGTGATAATTCATTATACAATATCAATATCAATGAACCATTAAGTTTAATTGCTGTACCAACAAGTGTACAAAATACAACATCACCTATTTTAAGTAATGGTAGTATAGATATTAATGTATTTGGTGGTAATCCACCTTACACATATCTTTGGTCGCCAGGTGGACAAACAACACAAGATTTGTCTGGAATTGGTGTTGGTGTTTACAATGTAACCATTAAAGATACTGCGACACCTACTTGTAGTCAACAGACTATAACATTAACTGGGTTAACTATAGCATCACCTTCTGCGTTGAATTTTAATTATACAACAGTACCATCTAGTTGTTATAATCAAGGTGATGCACAAATAGTGTTATCAAATATTACCGGTGGAACTTCTCCATATACAATATTTATTAATGGAACATTAACTACAAGTAGTATTGGTAATTTAACTGGTAATACTAGTGGTATACCATATACAATAACAGTTTATGACTCAACATCAGCACAAACTGTGACACAAATTGTTACTTTAACATCACCACCTTTATTAACAGCAACAGCAGTACCTGGTACTATTTTATGTAATGGTTGTACCACTAATATTACTGTTAACCCTAATGGTGGAACATCACCATATACTTACAAATGGAATGATTCAAATAATCAAACTACACAAACAGCCCTTAATTTATCTGAAGGTACTTATGTGTGTATGATAAAAGACGCTAAAGATTGTGAATATAAAGTTACAACTACAATCACAGCACCACCAAAATTAGATATAAATAATGTATTTGTAACTAATGCGGTTTGCTTTAATGGCACAGCTCAAGTTAGTTTTAATCTTGCTGGCGGTACTGGTAATTTAAGTTATGCTATATACAATGCCGCATTAAATACAACTTTAACACCGACTTGTAATAATTGTAATACACCAACAAGTACACCATGTACTTCATCTTGTGTATCATCACCTGGTACATTAGCGCAACCAATAACTAGTAATGTAACACCTGGGACTTATACATTTAATATACCGCATATTATGATTAGTAAACAATATTATATGGTGGTAACTGATACTAATGGTTGTAAAACTTGTACAACATTTATTGTAACATCACCACCACAATTATCTGGTTTATTTACATATAATTTAACTAATAGTATACCGTTTAAACAATATTCATTAAATATTACTGGTATAGGTGGGACTTTAACTACATCGTATACTATTAATTTATATAATAGTGTTTTAGGTAATACTAATTGTAATCTTAGTACAACTCCAATAACACCTAATAGTTTTACACCAACAACTAAAGATTACATAAATTTAGGTAGTGGTGAATATATAATACAAATAAAAGATGATAATAATTGTCTATGGTGTAGTTCAACGTTCACTTTACCCTCATAATGAATACTGAAAGATTATATAAAATATTAGATTCACAGATTTCAAAAAAGTCTGTGAATAAAGATTTTAATATTAACATTGGGTTAAGTAATACTAATAAACCATTACCACTCAATCAAATTGATAGTGTTGTTGATCAATCCCAAGTCTTTGAAGATGAAAGAAATGTTAGTAATTTATATAGATTTTTAGGTTCAATTAGACCATTAATATCAAATGTTTTATTTGATATCACAGGTCCGGATTCATTACAAACTATTAATAGTATTATATCTTTATCAGATGAACAATTTTCACAAGTGAATCAACTATTAATTGAACAAAATGGTTGGTTTGGTTATTTCGTTCAAAATGGTAATAATTTATGTGAATTCGTTGATTTATACCCTAAAAAAAAAGATTTATTAATTGTTAAAGATGGTGTAAAAGATAACTGGTCATTAAAGATAACTTACCCTTATACCGGTTTATCTAATACAGTTTATTTTAACGCTAATAATGATCCATTACGACCAATTTATTTAAGTGATGGTATCGCGATTAGTTCTGTTTATCAAACAAAAGTTGGTGATGTTGATATGACTGGGTTTAAAATACCAATTTCACATGGTTTAAATGTGGGTGATGAGGTTAAGATTACCGGAGGAACTTTATATGATGGTATACATACAGTGATTTTATTGGGTGATAATGTTAATAATGAGTTTATAATTAACACTTTTATTACTGGTTCAACTAGTGGTATTACATTTACAAACGCGTCAATGAAAAGAGTGGTTAATAATGTAGAATCAAAATATTATGCGAGATACTTTAGTGCGATCACACAAACTAATGAAATAGATTTTTATCCAACAGCGTTTAGTACAACCATTTTTGGTGATGAAGTCATAGGTTTCAATACCAATAATAATATAGATATATCATTATATAGGGATTATTTAGATAGACCTATTACCGAAGTATATTTAACGATGGTTAAAACAAAAACATCCTCAAATTATTGGGGTAATTTAAAAGTTGGATTAGAAACAAAAGTTGATTTAGTTAATTATGACATAAAACAAATAAATGATCAACCCTACCCATTACCTGATTTAGGTATAATTAGTTCGACTAATAATGTTTTCTTCGGTGATATTATTGATTACAACGATGAAAATATTAGTGAGATAATATTAGAAGGGGCTAGACATAGATTCAATTCTAATAATAGAAATACTAACTCATATTATGAGGGGTATTATTATAAACCACATTATAAAATAGTTACACAATATTATTCAAGTCAAGTGGAATATAGTGATCCTAATATACCAACTATTAATATACCAGATTACGCTTTATTTTCTAATGGTAGATATAGATGGAGAGATATATTAACAAAGGGATACTTTGATGAAACTAATAGAGGTGTTAATTATCCATTTTTAAATGGGGTTACATATATCCACGAGAATTATTTTTTAAGTTTAAAGCGTCAAGATCCTACACTTTCGTATGATCATGGAACTTCATCAATTAATGGTGCGACTTGTTCAAGTACACAACAATTTACAATAAACGATAACGATGTTTGTTAATAGGTATAGAATATTAGCCGGTAGTTTACCGGATACGAGTGGTACGACTATGGTAGTACCATTTTCATTAGATTTTTTTCCGGTGGATAATTCTGAATTAATCCAAACTAATTTCGTTGATATGGAGACGGAAAAAGCGATTAACCCTATCATTGATTATGAAAAATCAAGATTTTTACCATTTGTTAGTGGGGGTACACAAATTAGTGAAATTAAATATAAATTATTTAATGGACCAGGTTCTCCACTATATTACTCTGATTTAGGGATAACAGATGATGACGTTAAATTTAGAAGAAATAGATATTTAAACACTTTTTTAAAGTTATCATTTTATGATTCTGATGAGGTAACAAATAGTAACTTCTTATTCTCAATTGACCACTTTAGTCAATTAGGGGATGATCAAGTTGATTTAACTGGATGTCCACCAGCTAGTAGTAGTTGTACTGGACCTATTAATGTTAATTATGGTAAACCAAAAGTAGTAACTTCAATGCCAGTATCTTATTTAAGTAGTGATCCAATTTCATTACCAAAAAAAATGGCTGAAGGATATTATATTTATTGGTTATTAAAAGATGTAATAAATAAACCAAAAGATATTTATGTTAGGGCGACTTTGAATAACGCTGTAACTGGTAAAATTACCCAATTTTATGGTGTTTTAGATTTGTACCCATTAGAATACGACTCATCTATGTTTAAGAAAAGAAATATTAAATGTAAAATTTTTAAAGACCCAGTAGATGGGATTTTTAAATATAATATTGATGACACTGATAGATCAATATCTATTAACCAATTATTAACAACAATAAATCTTTATAAATTAATTGTTAAATAATGGAAATAATAAATAGGATAGTACCTTTAGAAGATTTAATTAGTAGAAAATCACCATTAAATTTGGATGGTAAAACTATTTCATTGGGTGGTAATAATTGTATTGTTATTCAAACTAAAGATATTATTTTAGAAAACGCCATTGATATTAGTTTTAATTGGGGTGAAATTATAGCTGAATCTTTTAGTATTAACATTTTTTTAACTCAAAACATTGATGATATTGGTATTTATAAAGATATTGATAGTGTTGATGAAACACCTGATTATAGTATATTAGAGGGTTATTATAATTATTATTTAACTGGTCTAACTTGGACAACCCCTTTACCACATGATGTAGTATTTACAGGACCCTACACAATTGATCAAACTTTATTATATCGATTAAGAGGTCAAACAGCCGTTGACCATTATTTTAGTGGTGGTACAGTGACAGGGTTAACTAGTAGTTTAATAGATACGGTTAAAACATATAAAAAAGCTACCCCATATCAAGTTGGGACTAATCTTAACACAGAACCTACACAATACTTTACTGGTATATTATCTTTAACAACCGGTAGTACTAGTTATGTTTTGGACGCGTCAATTACAGATATTTTTAATACTGGTATTCGTTATGTAGATGATAATACCAAAAGAACTGTGTATGATGATACATTTAACATTGATATTATTATAAATAAAACTACATTTGAATATAGTGCTCTTGGGTGGGATAGTTCAAATACTTCACTTTCGGCCTTAACAAAAGAAGAGTTAGATTTAGGAATAGTTTTTCCTCACAAAATATATAATGATGTATTTATAGATAGGAGTGAAATATCGGTAGAAGAAACTCAAATGAAGTTATCTGAAATTGATACATTAGCTCAATTAATAAGATATGGGAATAAATTTTATAACATTAAAACACAAGATTAAGTAATGGCAACAGGCGTATATGGAACAATAAGACCAACAGATGTATCACCAAATGATATGGAAATTTACTATCATTATAGTCCATCTAGATCTACAACTGGTAATGTGGATTTAATTAAAATTAGTGACCCTAATGAAATTATTAAGAAAGTTGATGATCCTAGTAACCCTGGACAAATTTTTGGTGGGATGTATACACTTACATTACCAACAACTATTTTTAATTTAAAGGGGATTTATAGTATTATTATTAGACCAAAACAAATTAAGACTACTATAATGGATTGTGGAATTTTATCCGCGTTTCCAGATATAAAAGGTATTGTTCTTGATTCTAGTACAATTTTACCGGAAGATATTAGTAAGTTTGAAAACCAAGGTTTAGTTGGATTTAGGGTAGAGTACTTATCAACGAATCCTACCGCTAATGAGAAGAAAGTTCAAAATGTATTTAGAATTGTTACATCAAATAACAAATGTGAACCAGTTTTAGGTAATCAGAATAATACATCACAAAAATCAACTACATATAGATTTAACGATAATTCAACAACCGTATTTTGTACATTAACACCTAGCTCAGCTCCAAATGTAAAACCAAACGCTTTACCATTTATTGGTGTTCCAGGTCAAAAAGTTATTATAACTAATACTTTTTTCAATCCAGTTATGATTGAAATTGAGATGGTTGAAAATGATTTTGATACATTAGCTAATGGGTTATTTGGTAATCAAACTAAATCAGACGCTGATGGTGTTTATACCATTTACAATAATAGTAATGAAATTTATAAACAATATAATCTTTTTGAAATTAAAGATGAATTCGGTAAACCACTTTATGAAGTTAGAGAGGAGAGAACTAATATTGATTTCACAAAAGACTTTAATCAAATTATTACCGGTGTTCAATAATGGCGACAAAATATAAAGTAATTGGGAATAATTTTAATGAATCGTTAGTTGGATTACAATTCGCAGCTGAAAATGGAACACCCTTGTTTACCATAGGTAATTTTCAGTTAGAAACAACACTTACTGAAAAAGAGAATAAAACTTATAATATAGGTGAGGCTTCTGATTATTATACTTTAACTGATTTAGGTGAAACAACTCAGGAAGATAATACATTAAGAAAAAATAAGACAAGATTAAATTTAAACCCAGATTATACAAATCCTAAAAGTTATTCGTATTTTGGTTCTATTAAAGAATATTTTAGGGTTAATGTTGAAGGTATTATACAACAATGGCCAGCGTCAATTTATGTTGACAAAGTTTTTAATAATACAACCGGTAACACCGTAGAAAATTATACTTATAATCCAATATTAAAAAAATCTAATTTTAAAGTTAATAATAATTACTTTAATAATACCTTTGATATTAAATATACTAGTCAATATACTACTAGTAGTAATCTTGATAATAAGTTAAGAAATTTAAATGTTGAATATGGTAGATATACAATTTTTTATGAAGGTATAGAATACCCTATTACAAATTTTACTGGATCAACATTATTCTCAAATGATTATGTTTATTTTGAGGTTGATGGGAATCCATTTCCATTAGTTACAGGAACAACATTGTCGAGTAATTATCATATCAAACCTAATAGTGTTGAAGTAGAAACTTTCTTTTCATCATTATCAGATTTATCTTATGAATTATTAAATAGGTATGTAGTACCGGTGAATACAATTAAGTTTACTTACATTAGTGAATCAACCGGTGGACCATTTGACGTTGTTGTTAATAGGGAATACACTTGGCCAGTAGTTGATGGTTATAATATTGACATAACCACAACTTTATTTGATACCTATTTAACATCAATTTATGAGTTTTGTGATTATTTTGATGAGAATGACACTAACATTATGAATAGAATGTTGGTAGCTGATTCTATTAATAAGTTAAATACTATTAGAAGAGGTGATGGTAGTGAAGATGAGAATGACGCTGAAAAGGTATCTAAATTAATTAATATCTACGCTAGAGAATTTGATGAAGTAAAAAAATATATGGATGGGATTTCTACTATTAGAAATGTCACTTATAATAAAAACGCTAATACACCGGATAGTTTAGTTAAAGATGTGGCTAAAACATTTGGTTGGGAATTATTAACACCAATGTCAGATGTTAATTTAATATCAAGTTTTATTCCAACTAAATCTGTATACTCTGGTTATACTATAAATTATTCAAAATATGATGCTGAAGTAGAATTTTGGAGAAGACTAATTATGAATACCACCCACTTATGGAAAAGTAAGGGTAGTAGAAAAGCGATAGAATTTTTATTTCAATATATTGGATCACCAGAACAGTTAGTTAGTTTTAATGAATATGTCTATGTCGCTAAAAAACCACTTAATGTTGAATTATTTAAAGTAATTATAAAACAACTTACAGGTACTGATGATATTAGTATATATAATTTAGATGAAGAAGGTTTCCCTAAAATATTACCAGAAACTCCATACAATTATTACCAATCAAATGGTTTATGGTATAGAGAGACTAGTGGTAATAACGCGGGTATAGATATATTAGATGGTAATAATCCACATACTGGTCCGTATGACGCGGGTAAAAATTATTTAAACCAATTTAGGTCATTAATCGGATCATTTAGTTCTTATACACAAAATAATGGTTCTACAATTAGAATCACTAATGAGTATATTGAATTTAGTAATTTATTTAAAAACTATTCCAATGGATTAATTAATGATTATTCTGGACAAGTTTATTTAGAAGATTATAATGTGGATGGGAAACCAAATTTATGTTTTAGTGTTAGTGGTACAGTAATTACTGACCCTGACCCTCAGTATGTTTTAGGTATATGTGGTTGTCCAATTGGTGTTAGTGATCACGCTTTAATGTTAGGTTTCAAAAAAGAAACTACTTTAAAACCTTGTGTGGTACAAAGTACTGGTGAAACTGTATCAATGGGTAGATGTCAATTTGAATATCAAACAATAACTAATGAACCACCAATTATATTATTTTCTAGTACAACTAACTCATCGGTATCATTAGTGGCGAGGGAATGTTGTACATCAACAGTGATACCATTAAAGGGTAATGTTCAAACATCACCACCAACATGGATTAGTGTTGGGGAGGGTTTGGGTTATTGTTATTGGGATAAAACTTGTGGCGAATTAACTATATACGCTGTTGATGATGATAATAAAATTATTTTTATTAATGGTAATGGTATTATTGGTACTACTAGTGCTGAGTTACAACAAAATGAAGGTGGAATTTTTAATTGTTGTAGTTATTTTGGTGGTACTTATGACTCAAAATCTGATACTTGTAATTTAAGTATAGTAACAACTACTACTGATAGTACTACCGGTGCGACATGTCAATTAAACATTATAAAAGATATTAATGATGATATAATTTTAAACACTGATGGCACAGTTTCTTTTACTGATGGTCAAGGTGGTATCGTAGCTGGTAATTTAGAATGTTGTAGATACAATAGTACAAATATAACACCACTAACTTTTTGTGGTGGAAATTGTTATTGGAGTAATCCATCAAAAGATTGTGATTACTATAATGATATTAAAGTTACTCTCGGTGTTGACGGGTCTGATGGTATTTATATACTATCTGGTTCAAATGAAAATTGTTATTTTCAAGTTGAATTTGATATGTTAATAAATTTTGATTGTACAAATTTATTAAATTGTATTGGTAATAATAGTATATTGGAAAGTTTAAGTGCGTTTACGATTGACGCTACCGTGGAGTCTGCCACTGGGACTACCCCAACCACATTACAAGTATTTCCAGCTTATCAGTTCAATATAGATAATAAACCAACCGGTATTTATTTTACTGGACGAGAAAGTAATTGTAATAGTTTAAATAATCAAATACTAATAGAGTTAAGTGGTAATTGTGATACGGTTACTAGTGAAACATTTAGTGCTAAATGGGTTACGGTTAAATTTAATATAAATGATTATATTGTTGGACAAAAAATAAAATTAGGGTTTAATTTTAATAATGTACCTTGTGAATTTAATTTTTTAGTTGATAATATAAAGATAGATAGACTTTGTGTCGTTACCAATGAAGATATATTAAACTTAACAAATTCACCTGGATTTGATATCACAAGGATTGTAGATAACAAAAAATCTTGGGATTATACAGAAACTATGGTTAAACGTACCGTAGATTATTTAGATTTTAGAGAAACGTCTTATTATGAAAAAGATAGTAGATTATTACTTAATTCAAAAGAAGTTGACTTAACATTAGATGCGGCTCAAGCGATTGATAACGATGTGTTATGTTATATAAGAAAAAATGATTGTTTTTTTACCGGCAACACAGGTACAACAATTAGTGATCCTTACCTTAACGTATTTAAAACAGAAATTGATGTTATTGATGATGTTAATGAGTTTAAAAATTTTGTTTTAACAAGATTAATAGACCCAAAAAGTAGACAAGTAATTAGATCATACCCATTATTGAGATATCTTTTTGATAAGTATTTAAATCTTTGTGGTATGAATACTTGTGATAATTTAGGTAATCAATATAATTACGATTCATTACAAAATTTTATTGATTTAATTGGTGATTATTGGATTAATTTGGTGGAACAATTAGTACCATCAACAAGTATATGGAAAGGTGCTACTAGGTATTATAGAAATACGGTATTTGATCAACCAAAATATAAATATAAAAATTATTCTTTATCATTTGATTGTAACCCAGATTGTGAAACAATATCTAGTCCCGGTTATGATTGTCAATTAACAATACCTGAAAGTAGTTTTAATGGAATTGTTAAAAACATTTACGCGTTAAGTAGTCCTAAAACATATGAGAGTTTAATTTATACTTGTTGGGGTAATAGTTATGGTTATTCTACACCGAAGGGTGAAGTAGCTGTAGCAGTCCCCGCTATTAGAGGTAGATATGGTTATAATGATATAACCGATGAACCAATATTATTAACCCCAGATCAATATGGTGTGATTGACGCTAGTTATGCTAGTGGAGTTGGAATTACTACTAGACCCATTAAATTTGTTAAAAGTCAATATGAGGGTGGTGGATTGTATTATACATTACCTGATCCAATCCTTAGTTGTCTAAGTACTAGTGGTAAGACATTAGACCTTGGGACAATAAGTGTTACCGGAGTAATTGATGATGGACTTTCTGGTATAACTATATTTAATGAATTAGTTCTTACTGGTCAAACTATAAATGAACTAACTAATGTTGATTATAATGACATTTATAATTCAATGATAAATGGATTCACTAATATTGGGTATACTATTACATATAGTGGTACTAGTTTAATTGTAACATCTAATAATGATAATGATTGTGGTAAAGATTTAAGTATTAATGTGTGTATTGATATTGATCTTTCATGTACATCTGGTGGTACTGATCCATCATGTGTACCTTACACATATATTGATACTATTAATTTTGATCCTAAATTACCACCAAAGTATGGTGCTTATTCACCTGTAAATAATTGTACATATGTAATATCAGATAACGCTTTAACTATTATAAGTGGTGGGACTAATGTCGGTATAATTAGTAGTGTGTTTAGTACTACTATTATGGCTGATATTATATATTGTCCAACTAATGATTCAGTCTATGTTTTAGAAACGTCACCGGCTTTTAAAGTTAGTGTAACGGATTGTACAACGAATACGATAACAAGTGTAATATCATTATCACCTAATTCGCCAGTGAGTAATATTATTTCTAATAGAATGGTTTATAATTCAACTGATAATTTAATTTTTGTTAGTCATTATTCTGGTGTCTTAACCATTGATTGTAACACAAATACTATTGTTAATGTTATCAATAAAACTACAATACCTTATAAGGGTTTTCAAATGACACATAATACATTAAATAACACCATTTATATTTCTAATGGTCTTGGTGGTATTGATACTGTATTTGGTACTACTTATACTGAAAATGTAATATTAGTACCAAATAATAATGGGGGTGTTGGGTATAATCCAACAAATAATCTATTGTATAGTACTTCCGTAAGTTTAGGTAACCCAATCACAATCATAGATGGTACTACAAATTCAATCTTAAATACTATTTATCCTACCGGTACTACCACTTACTCTGAAACTCTTTATAATCCTTTAAATGATGATATGGTGTTTGTGGGTTACAAGAGTATAAATTATTCAGTTTTATCAACATCAAATGTATTAGAGGTTAAAACTTTAATAAATAATTATAATCCTTTAGGTACTCAGTTAACTAGTTTTGTTTACAATAGTACTGATGAAGTTTTATATGGTATATTAAAAGATAGAACTGTACCGTCTGTAGAAATTATATGTTTAGGTGGTGTTAGTTCAACTGGTGGGACTATTGATACAATCACAACTAGTTGTATTAAATGTATCCCTTTATTGGAATTAACTTTTGAACAGATTAATGTTTCCGGTACACCTATTTTTGATTGTAATAAATGTGTTGGTTACCAAGATAGTGGTGTTGAAATTATTATTGAACCACTAACAATACCATATGGTACTGGTGTAACAACCACAAGTTGTATTGAAGTAAATAATTCAACAACATGTTCAAACATATACATTAAAAGTATCAATGATGATGTCACTTTTAGTGGAAAATATAACAACATATTTATAAGATAACAATGCAATTATTAGATACAAGTACAAATACAATATTTCCTTATATAACATCCACTGAATTTATAGATGTTAAAACATTGTTTGCTGATGGTTCTTGGATTAGTCTACCTAATTATAATGCTAGTTGGGTAGATTTTGGTAATATACTTGATACTGAAGAAATGGTGTTACCACCTTATTTTGGTTCTGTTTTTACTAACAAAATTACTTATGATTTTACTACCGAATCATCTAATGTACAATATAATGAGGAATTAACTTTTGATGTTAGACCTAACAATGTGGAAAATAATGTAAAAATTATGAGATCTGCCTATTGTTTATTTGAGTCACCATATTATGATGTTAGTAGAGTTGGTAAGGTAATGACCGGTTTAACTAGTGGTAGTACTGGGATATTATTAACAGGTAATTTAGGTGGTGAAGAACCACTTACATTTACTTTTTCCGGTAGTGTTAGTTACATTAGTGGGACTAGTGCTAATTTTGATTATAATGTTTATAAATATTATCCGAGTTATTATAACTTTTTAAAACCAGAGGTTATTAGAAATAGTGTTGATTATACTGTGTATGAAAATAGTCTTTTCTTTTATGTTAATTTAGATTTAACAAATTATGTTGATAATGAATTTTTAATTAAAGGTGGTTACACATTCTCTAATTGTACTCCTGGTGCGAAATTATTAGGTCTTAAAACATCTACAATGTCTATTAATCCGTTAATTAATTATGCGGAATATGATTCAAAACAAGATTGGTATTTCGCCTATATTTTATCCGCGTTAACACCAGAGGTTAAAAGTGTGGTTAGTTTAGGTCAACCAAATGGTGTTTTTAAAGTAGAGTCATTGATACCTCAAACATTAACTAATGTGTATTACCCAACAGCTTCAGCTTCAGGGTATTATTTAGTTCATATTAATGGGGTTGCTTTAGAAAGGGGTGTTGAATATACATCTAGTTTAGATAGTTTCACGTTATTAGTTTCGATTTTAAGTACTGATGTATTAACAGTGGCTTATGTTGCTGACAATCTTAATGGTACTGCCGCGTTAGTATCAAGTGAAAGTTATTTAGTACCAAGTACAATACCAAATGGGACAACTATCTCTGTTGGACAAAAGATGTTATATAATACATCCACCAATAAATATGAATATTGGTTAGATAGTGAAGCCAGTAATAATGTAATTTTTTTAGTGAATGGTATTCAACAGTCAAGTGGTGAATATATTGTTTCAAGTAGTAATAAAAGGAGAGTTATCTTATTTTTTACACCAACATTTAATGATATAATAGAAGTATTTTATGGTGCGGTAGTACCTAGAGTTCAAGGTATTGGTGGTAACACTGTTGAGGCGGTATTTACGATATCAATACCTCCATCAAAAATTAATGGTTATTTTACCGTTAATTTCTATGATGTTACAGATATAACTTTATCAACACCTTTATTTAGTGAAACTATTGATTATATTATAGGTCAGGGTAGTTATAAAACAAATATTTTAATACCAACAACTTATAGTATTGGTCAACAATTTTTGTGGAGAGTAACTAATACTAAAAATTTTAAATTAGAGGTTACAGGTGATATCATAACAACTGTAGCTAATAGTGAAGTATATAACGCAACATTAACAAGTAATCAAAATAATAATTACTAAAAGTAAAATAATAATATTTATATAATAAAAAAACATAGAAATGAGTTATATTTTAAAACAAAATGATCCAATGATTAATGTAAAACTTACCGAAACTGGTAGGAAAAAATTGGCATCTGGACTATTAAACTTCGCTAGTTGGGGTGTAGGTGATTCTGAGATCGATTATGGGTATATGTCACCTAATACACCTGGGGTTGACGCTAAAATCCTTAGACCTAAAGATAGAAATCCTAATATAAAAACATTCCTAAAAAATTCTAATGGAACTTTTTTACAAACAGTAACGCCAGCTGTATTAAATTTACTATCATTGACAGTAAATAATGCTGCTGATGAGAGAGGGTTTTTTAATTCAACTAGTGGTGTGACTACCGGTTGGACTGTGATGACATCTACAACCTATGTGAATAGTACTGGATTTTTAGATATTTCATCATTTACTGGTGGTACTACTATTGATTTAGGTATTACTGGGTTAACTAATTGTGACTTAATTGAATTTGTGTTTACAAATCCGGTTTTAGGTCAATTAACACCTAATGTCACTAATGAAGCGACACCTTGGTTATGGTATAAAGTACAAGGTCAAACTGGAACTACAATAGAAGTTGATAGAACATTACCTAACATCCCAGCTCAATATACTGGTTCGACAGGTATTAATGTACAATATTTTACTTACAATAATTGTAATAATAATAATGGTTGTTACACATCTGGTTGTACTTCAGCGTATTGGAATACCGGTACTTTAGAGTTTAATAGTAGTTGTGATATTTCCATTACAGATGTACCATTTTGGTGTCAAAATAATGTGTGGTGTGAGGAATTAGCTGGATTGAGTGCTACAACATATCAAGGATATGAATTATTTGGTTCAATGGATTATATTGGACAAAAACAATATTTAGGATATACATGTGAATGTACACCAAGTGGAACTTCAATTAACCTTTGTGCTGATCAAAAATCTTTTGATGATGACGTAGTAAAAGCGATTGCGATTACACATTACACTAATAATACAATTTCAAATTTTTATGGTGAATTTTTCTATATTGATACATTAACTAATAAATTATTACAAGTTGATTATCCTACAGTGATGTGGGATAGAAGATCAGGATTTTCCGGATCAACAACTGGTACTTATATGGGTATGTCATTCGTTTCAAGTGGAGATGTTAAAACCGTAGGATTAAGTTCAATAGAATATTATGATTTGATGGAACATCCAGATATGACTATTGATCCATCAAATCCATTAGTTGTGGGTAGAGTTTATCCTCAATTAAAAATATTTACTATTCACGATGAAGAGTTGTTAGCGGCTTTGAGTTATAAATCAAATAGGAATTGGACATTACCAAAACTAAACGCGACACTTTCTAACCCAGCGACTGGTACTAATACTGGTGTTTTACCACCAAACAGTACTATGTTTTTAACTTATCAATTAGATACTGATAGTGGTTTTACATCAACATTACCTTGTCAAAAATATGTTAAAATTATTAACACAACAAGTAGTAGTAAAGATGTACAATTTAGTATAGAAAATTTAGGTTTATTACCTTATATGAGACAAGTTGAATCTAGTACTTATGATGGTAGAGGGTTTTACGCTCATAACTTTAATTTACTTTCACAAATAGTTAGTGATACAGATTGTAGACCTTTACCAACAGAATGGAGACAAGTTACCTGGGGTGGTTTATCTGGACAAACAATTGACCCATTAACATTGGAAGATCAAAATCCAATTATAAATGATTTCATATTAACAAATGTGAGATATACTGGTGCGTCTATTTTTGATTTATCTTATTTAGGTTTACCAACTATAGCTCAATCAGATGTTTTAAATTTTGGTGATGAAAGATTTATGTATGGTAATATAAACACTTGGATTGGGGCTAGAATATTTAAAACAATTTTTAATATGACAGT
>B570J14230_10000160_pt1 | contig 24106 bp, 23 predicted proteins | sample LakMenepilimnion_3_FD_14230 | JGI IMG/M metagenome (IMG submission 14230) | reverse complement strand
GCAAGGATTATTGAGTTTGGCAATCCGTTATTTTCTTTTTGCGGTGGTGAGGCAAGAGCAATACTGCTAACACCGGCAATTTGTGCGGGCACGACATTCATAATTACCGAGCTTGGATAAGAAGCAATTCCACCTGGCACATAAAGACCGACGCGATCTACTGCTCTAAATGTTCGATCAATATTACCGCCAGTAATTACTGAAGTTGAGGTATCTGCTGGCACCTGAGTTAGGTGATATTTTTTAACCTGTTCGATTGCAACTTCAAGTGATTTTCTAATCTGTGGATCTAATTTGGTTAAGGCATTTTTTAATTCAGCATTACTTACTGCAATAAACTTAGGTGTAACACCATCAAATTCAGTTGCTAATTTAATTAGCTCAGCTTGTCCACCATCTTTAACCCGCTTTAGAATTGGCGCAATCTCTTGCATTGCAGACTCAATTGAGTGATTAGCCCTTGGAACTAGCTTTTTATACTCAGCCTTGGATAACTTTTTACCAGTTAAATCAAGCTCTCTAATTAACATGGGAGTAGTTTATCCCTTTACTTTAATCAACCTTTTCTACATCAGAGGTAGCTACTCTGCGCAGGAAGGCATTCACTAAATCAAAGGCACGTTTATCTGAGACAATTTTTTCCTTTTTTGTCTGCGCCCTGAGTTGATCAACTACAACTCCCTCGCGCTCAACCTCTGCGCACCCACCTTCCATAGCTAGCCATTCTTCTAAAACCTCTGGATCAATCTCAGGATGAAACTGCACACCTAATGTTCTACCCATAACAAAAGCTTGGCTGGCAATTTCAGTTCGAGCAATTTCAAGTGCGCCCTTTGGAAGTGTCCATCTATCCCAGTGGTATTCAAACCAAGGACCAGTTGGGATTAAAGCTTTATCATCAGATTCAATCTCATGCCAACCAAGCTCTGCCTTAGGACTTCTTGCAACTGAGCCACCTAATGCCCGTGCCATTAGTTGACCGCCAAAGCAAATACCAAAGATAGGAATGCCATCATTATGAGCTGCTTTTAATTTAGCTAACTCTGGCAGCAGCCACTTACCAATTCGCTCATCCTCATATGCTCCATATGGGGCGCCCATTGGAACTACTACATCAAAGTCAGAAAAGTTTGGGAAAGTGACCTCAATATTTGGCGCTGCGTAATCTTTTTCTGGGACAACTAGAAATCTTTCAATCTCATAGCCATGTTTTTCAAAGGCGGCCCAGATTGGCCCACCTTTAGAAACATGATCATGTTCAATAAATAATGCGCGCATAATCAGACTCTACCCACTTCTTTGAAAATATTACAAAAAAGCTATAAGGATGAGCCGTAAAGCCTTGATAAATTAAACTCATGGTGGCCGCCAAGTTCTGCTTTTGTTAATTGACCATTAGCAACATCAAGTATTAGTTGATAAATTAATTCACCATTCTCTTCAAGAGTTTGTGTGCCATCTGAGATAGTGCCAGAGTTTAAATCGATAATATCTGGTATCGCACTTGCCATCTCAGTATTAGTTGCCACTTTAATAGTTGGCATTACCGCACTTCCAGTTGGTGTTCCCCTGCCAGTTGTAAAGACTGTGATATTTACCCCAGCTGCGCCAAAACCAGTTAACTGCTCAATGTCATGACCTGGGGTGTCCATAAAATAAAGTCCAGCTTTAACTGGCGCAATTGCATACTCAAGCACACCAGTAAATTGTGCATTTCCTGCCTTTTTAGCCGCTCCTAAAGATTTTTCTTCAAGTGTTGAAAGGCCGCCCTCAATATTTCCTCTAGATGGTTGGGCGCCTCTGATATCAATACCTTCATAGTTAATACTTTTTTCATATCGCGCAACTACATCAATTATTTGTTGTCCTACCTCTTTAGTAATTGCTCGTTTTGCTAGTAAATGCTCAGCTCCTAAGATTTCCATAGTTTCACCAAGTATTGATGTGCCACCTTGTGCTACCAACTTATCACTTGCAACTCCTAAAGCAGGGTTTGCAGTTATGCCTGAGTAAGCATCAGAGCCACCACACTCAAGGCCTAAAACAATCGCAGAGTAAGGAGCAGCAACTCTTTTCTCACTCTTTGCTAGCTCTACTAGCTCATTTGCTTGCTTAAGTGCTAACTCTTGTAATTTATCAATTGATTTTGCCTGGGTTAATGAGATCTGGATTAACTTAGTTTTGCCATAACTTTTAGCTAGCGCAATGATTTCATCTTCAATTGGTGTACCAAGGCATAAGAAGATGGTGGCATAAAGGTTTGGGTTTGTAGCATTACCAGCGAGAGAGTGGATAATCCTTTGATGATCTTTTTCAGTAACTTGTGACCAATCATGGCTTACTGCAACTGCGCCATTACTGTTTGTTTCAACCCATCTGGCGCTGGCAGATAACATCTGGTGCAGCGGCATTATCAATACATGATTTCTAAATCCCCACCTACCATCTTCACGCTTAAAACCGGTAAGGCTCATTACACACTCCTTACCGAACGCGGAGCTACGATCTCACCGATACCTGATAACTCACTCTTACTCTTTTGCCCATCAGCAACTTTTTTAACTAACTCAACAATTTCATCCAGTGATACTGAATCTGATATATCAAACTCAGAGATTAAGGCTTGGTGTAACGGGGAGGGGGCAGCAATATTTATTACTGGAATTAACGGAAAACCAGTTGGTGGTTGATTGCCATCAGCGAAGGAGATCACAATATGTACTTTCTTGCTCATTAATTTAGCCAGATTATGTTCACTACCAGCTTTACTATCTTCTATTTCAACTTTAAAACCAGCATCATTTAATTTCACCTCTAATTGGGATAGCTGGGCATAATCCCTACTTAGATCTACTCCAACTACTAATTTATCTACTACCGCCTGCTCACTTTTAAATTCATCGCGTAATTGCCTAGCCTGCTTAATTCCTGCCTCATATGTGCCACTTGCCCCACCTGACTCTTGAATTACTAATAATCTAGATAATTCTTGATTAATTTTTGGTAGTAGCTCAGGTCCTTGAATAGTTTCACAACCTAGTGAGATCACAACTACAGATTGCACATTTGGGTGATTTGCTAGATCAATAAAAAAGTTATCAACTCCTGACACATCAATACCAATAATGCCGCAGCCATTTTGGTGAGCAAAGGTAATAGCGCCAACCTCATTGGCTATTTTACGACTTACATGAGTTGAGCAGACTACCGAAGGCAGGATTAATTGGTGATCGCGGATACCAACTCCGCGCCCCTTATGAGAGAAACCGGTGATGCTCATTTATTTAGCCTCAGTTGATAGGCGATCACCTAACACGTTATGTGTGTGAACATGTTCACCGATAGTAATATCTTTGGTGGCATGTCCCATTCGCTCACCATACTTAATAATTCCTTCACTCTTTTTAACATTTTTTGTGCAGATTTTGTGACCTCTTGGAATACTTTGGGTAGCGGTTAAATTTAAATCATCCTGCTTAATACTCTCACCCGCGCTAACATCACCTAAACAGATTGCAATATTATCTGCTGGATTTAATACCAAGACCTTACGCATAGGGGTGAGGTTACTACTATCTATAACTTGCTGTCAGGTTTAAAAAGTTTTGATAATTCACCTCTAGCGCATCTTTTTCACTTGGCTCTGGGTTAAATGTGGCATCGTATGAGATTTGGATCTTCTCAAGTACGGCAGCTAGGTCTAACTCCTTAACACCACCGGTTGAGATTTTATGAGAGGCAAGTGCAACCATAGCGGCGCCAATATCACTGCCACTATTTTTTAAGGTGATTACCGGCTTATTTAAGACGCTGGCTCTAATTTGATTTAATAACATTGATTTCCCGCCCCCTCCTGTGGTGTAGATAGCGGGTGAGATGCTTGCGCCGGCCTTAGCTAATATTTCATAACTGTAACGCTCTGCAAATGCAATCGCTTCAAATATTGCTCTAAGTAATTCAACCTCATTTTTTGGCTCAGCTGAAATTAAGTTTGGCATTTGCGCAGATGCGAATGGAAATCTTTCTCCAATAGAGGCCAGTGGATAAGTAACAATATTTGCTGGCCCAAACTGGGCAGCTTTTTGGCTCCAACTATTAATATCTGGTGCGTATTTTTTATAAGAGATACCGCCAATATTTGATGCCCCACCTGCTAAAAACCTATTGCTAGGAAGTAAGTGGCAGTAGTAACCACCACCTTTAATATCTGTCTTACTTACCGCTTTAATTACCATGGTAGTTCCAAGTGAGGTAACTGAGCCAGTAGCACCACCGGCTGAAATCTGTGCGGTGCAGCCATCGGTAAGGCATGCATAAATTGGTAGTTGATTAATACCTAAACTTTGCGCAGTATCTTTGCTAATAGTTGCAATCTGTGTTCCAGGCGCAACAATCTTCGGTAACTTTATATTTAACCTATCAGCATTACTCACAGCATCTTTACTCCAACTTAGCGTAGTCAGATCTATTCCAATTTTTAAACTATGACTTGAGTCAGTAGGAATTTGATTAGCAGGTTGCTGGGCTAGGTGAGCTATTACAAACTCTGGCGTATTAAGTAAATAAAATGGGCCTGAGTTATTTACTGAGTTAATTATCGCCTCAGCTCTGCCTAATACTGTGCTGCCTCTGCCATCGTTATACATTGCCGCAGCTGCGATTGGGATCAGTTTTGAATCGGTAAGTAAAAATGTGCCACTAGTAGCTGAGATAGAAAGTGATTGCGGGTTTAAATCAAGCTGCTTACACTTATTTGAAATTTCTCTTAGCACGCTATCAATAGCGGTGATCCAAGAGGAAAAATCTTGAGTTTTACTATTTCCCGCCCCACTAATTACTGGTGCTAATGGGTGATTACTACTTGCTAGCGCAATTCCGAGTTCATCAATTACTACTGCTCGTAGATTTTCGGTGGCGATATCAATGCCGATAAATACTGGTTTACTCATAATAATCCAGGGTTAACTTACAAAGCGCTGACTAATTTGGGCAGATTAGTTAAATCATCCGCTGTGATATCTGCTTGGGCTAGATCTACCGGTGTTGGCGCTGGATTAGCTTCACCACGCCTGATCCATACTGTTCTAATTCCTAGTTTTTTTGCTGGAATCACATCAGTATCTATTCGATTACCAATATGAACACAATCTTTACCTGCAACGTTTAACTTACTTAGTGCTAACTCAAAGATTGCCGGATCTGGCTTTTCAATACCAACCACTGCAGATATTCCTAGAAAATCTATTAACTCAAATATGCCATCTGATTTAAGACTTTCCACACTACTTTCTGGCTGATTAGCGACTAATCCAATTTTTATCCCCTGTGACTTAAAAGCGCTTATGCACTCTTTAGCATCCGGGTAGAGATCATCTGAAGTAAAGCGCCACATTTTAGTAGCCACCTGCATTAACTCAGCCTTTTTATCTAAGCTTGCTAAAAACTTAATACATAACTTGTTGCGTAAGGATCCGCTCTGGCTCTTTAAATGCTCAAAATAAACTTGATCAAAATCCTCTTGGCTAACACCTTGGCTTAATTGGTTTAACGCATCAAAAATTGCCCGCTTAAAAACATTATCTGAGTAGATAATTCCGCCAACATCGAATGTAACAGCACCTGGCTTCATGTTTTAGTTTTACTTTGAAAGCATCTTACGACGTAAAATTTCATCAGGTCGATATGCAATTGCATCTGCGGCTTTTTTGGGAATAAAGTTAATTCCACCAGCTGCTAATGCGCCTAATCTAACCTTGGCAGCTTTTACCGCAATTTGAGTTGTTGAAAGGGCTTCACTACTTACCTTGCCAAATGTGCAAAGACCATGATTTCCTAAAATAATTTGGCCAGGGTTAGTGCCGTATTTAGCTTGGAATTTAGCTACGCCTTTATAAACACCAAGTCCTAAAGCAAGGCCTGGTGATTCATACGGTAGAAACAAAGGTACTGGACCGCAAACAACTGCTTCATCTGGAAAAACTGTGCCACTGTAATGTTTTTTCCCATCTTTACTAGCAGCTAGTGCAACAACTGGTGTTGGGTGTGTATGAAGTGACCAGGTGGCATCCATTAATGAAAAAGCTACAACATGGACCATAGTTTCAATACTTGCTTTTCGCACCACACCATTTGGTGTTATTGAGCTTTTAAGAATCTCATCAAAGGCTTTATCTAACTTCTTATTAACACCAGATTTATTTGCTGCCTCAATAACCTCTACGCACTTACCAAGATCAAGGTATACCCAATCTTCATCCTTAGCATGTCCCATTACAACACCACTTGCCTTAACTAAGAAGCGACTTGTCTGTGGCTCTAACACTGCAATATTTCCTTCAGCAACGATTGTTAAATCTGCAGCAGGATCTCCTGCTGTTATTGCTAATTTAGTTAATTGATCTACTAATTCATTCATCTCATATCCTTCTGGGTCAGGATCTCATATCGCGCTCTTACCTGCGCAATCATATTTGGATCTAGCCCGGCTGTGGGTTTAAATCTTTTAAGTCCAAGGTTGCTAGCTAAAATCAGATCTCTAGCCGATGCGATATCGGTTAACTTAGCATTGCCGCCATCAGCAATTGCCTGAATCATCGCGTTGCCCATTGCAGTTGCCTCAACTGGACCTGCAACTACCTCTTTATTAGAGATATCAGCGGTTAACTGACATAGATGCTCATTTTGTGAACCACCACCAACAATATGAATAGTTGGCATTGCTAAATTGCTGCATTCTTGAAGACCATCACAAGTTTTGGCATATTGCAGTGCTAGTGAAGCAAAGACAGTTTGGGCAAGTTCACCTGCTGTCTGTGGAACTTTTTGATTAGTATTTTTAGCAAATTTTTGAATCCGCTCAATCATTTGCCCAGCATGAATGAATAAAGATGCATCAACATAAATTAAGGTGGCAAATGGATCACTTTCTTGTTTTGCTAACTCAACTAATTGAGCATATGTTAAATCTTCACCCCTTTCTTTAAGATCTCTTCTTACCTCTTGAATTAACCACAAACCCATAATATTTCTAAGTAATCTAATGCTTCGGTTATAACCACCTTCATTGGTTAATCGTCCTTCTAAGGTAGTTTTGTTTACTACTGGTTTTTCTAATTCAACTCCTAAAAGTGACCAGGTGCCACTTGATATATACGCGCTACCGGCAGATGAAAGTGGAGTAGCAAAGACAGCAGATGCGGTGTCGTGGCTGGCAGTAGCAAAACAAGTTAGTGGGCCAATGCCCGTTTTTTCTTGTATCTCTGGTTTTAATTGACCACGAATACTCCCAGGATTTTCTACCTCACCAAATATATTTGTTGGAATTCCTAAATCTTTTGCTAACTCAACTGCCCATTTATTATTTATCGTGTCATAAAGACCTGAGGTAGAGGCAATTGTGTATTCAGTTCCAATTACGCCAGTTAAGGCATATAAAACTAAATCTGGCATAAATAAAACATGTTTAGCTTTTTCAAACTCATCTGGGCTTTGCTGAGCGATTGCTAGTAATTGGTATATTGAATTAACTTCAAGTAACTGGCAACCACTTTCAAAGTGCAGTCGCTGGCGTCCAACTAATTTTGAAGCTTCCTCTAACATGCCATCGGTGCGATGATCTCGATGGCTAACTGGTAACTCCATGATTTCACCAGCATGATCAATTAAGGCAAAATCTAAACCCCAAGTATCAACTGCAAGTCCGGAGTAGGGCTTATTAGCTGCCGCCTTACTTAGGGCAATACATACCTCATCAATTATTTTTGGAAAGTCCCAGCACCTGCGATTTCTAGAATCAGTTGCTACCGGTGTTTGAAAACGGTGGATCTCCTCGGTGCTAATTTGGTCTGTGATCGTAACTGACATTAATCTGCCAGATTCGGCCCCCATATCCAGGGCTAAATATCGCTGCATAGGAACACACTCTTACCTAAGCGGGTATCAGCCGTCTAGTTGTATTTCTAGATCAGCATGCATCTTCAGATAAATAAGTAATTAGGCATGGGCAAATCTGTATCAAGGCGATCCCAGAGTTTAAGACGATAAGGCAACCGTTACCTTTTTGTTACCTGCTAACCCAGCTTTTATGCCCGTTCACCTAGCCTAGTTAACTAGCAGGCGATAGGGTCAGGCCAGAATTAACGGGCACTCACTTAACAGAAGCGGAGTAGTGGTGGCAACAAAAGGTGAACTTCTTCTACAAATGAGCGGAGTGCAAAAGCGCTTTGGTGGCGCAGTTGCATTACAAGGTACAAATTTAAGTATTAGAGCAGGTGAGATTCATGCTCTCCTTGGTGAGAATGGTGCGGGTAAATCCACCATGTTAAAGATATTAGCTGGTGTGCATGTTAATGATGGCGGCACAATTAAATTAGGTAGCAAAGACTTTCTTACTGGCTCTCCACAAGATTCGATCGAACAGGGAATCGCAGTTATCTACCAGGAGCCATCTTTATTTTTAGATTTAACTTTGGCTGAAAATGTATTTATCGGGCGCCAACCAAAAAAGGGCAGAATTATTGATTGGAAATTTGCACAAAGTGAAGCAAAGAGATTATTTAAAGAACTTGGAGTTGATTTAGATCCAAAGCGACAGGCACGTGGGTTATCAATTGCAGACCAGCAGGTAGTTGAAATTGCTAAAGCGCTCTCTATGAATGCAAATGTTATTTTAATGGATGAGCCAACTGCAGCACTTTCTGCTACTGAAGTTGAAAGATTAATGACGGTAATGAAGTCACTTAAGGCAGCAAATAAAGCAGTTATCTTTGTAAGCCATCGACTCGATGAAGTGTTTGCAATTTCTGACTTCATCACAGTTATGCGAGATGGTGCCACAGTTAGTGAAAATCCAGTTGAAAAAACAGATCTACAAAAAGTTATTAAAGAGATGGTCGGACGCGAGTTAACTGAAATGTTCCCAAAGACTGAAAATAAAATCGGTTCAGTTGTGCTTGAGGTTAATGATTTAACAAATCCTGCTTACTTTAGAAACATCTCATTTAATGTTAAAAAAGGTGAGATTGTGGCACTTGCAGGGCTAGTTGGTGCGGGCCGTTCTGAGGTTGCTCGAGCAATATTTGGTGTTGATAAGTATGAAACCGGTTCTGTAAAAATTAATGGCAAGGCATTACCAGCTGGCTCACCAGTTGCGGCAATGAAGGAAAAGATTGCTTTAGTGCCGGAAGACCGCCGCCAACAGGGCTTATTTATGGTGGCTGGTGTTAATCGGAATATTTCAATTGAATCATTTACTAATTTGGTCGATCGAGGCTTAATTAATTTCAAGCGCGAGCGAGAGCTAACTAATACTTGGAAGGAAAAACTGAGTATTAAGTTTTCAAATCAAAATGATCCAGTAGAGCGTCTTTCCGGAGGTAATCAACAAAAAACAGTTTTAGCTAAGTGGTTAGCAACAGATCCAGATTTGTTAATTGTTGATGAGCCAACACGTGGTATTGATGTGGCCACAAAAGCCGAGGTTCATAGATTAATTAATCAAGCTGCTAGTGAAGGAAAGGCAGTATTAATGATTTCATCAGAGCTTCCTGAAGTATTAGGTATGGCAGATCGAATTATCGTAATGCGAGAAGGTCGACAAGTTGCTGAATTATCTAGAAAAGAAGCAACTCAAGAGAAGGTAATTGCTGCGGCTACTACCGGAAAGAAGAGTGCCTAATTATGAATTTACTAAGTAGATTAAAACCAAAAAGCCGTGAAAGTAGTTTGGCTATTATTTTATTTATAGCTGTTGGTGGAACTGGTTTAATAAATAATCGATTTTTAACTGGGGACGGCACAAGAGATTTATTAACCTCAACCTCAGTTGTTGCCCTTCTTGCAATTGGTATCGCACCAATTGTAATCATGCGTCATATTGATCTTTCAATCGCATCAACTGTCGGCTTATCTGCTTGGTTTGTTGCTGATATGTGTGCAAAAAACCCAGATTTTACCTGGGTGCAATGTTTCATAATTGGACCAATAATTGGAATATTAGTTGGAGTTCTTAATGGTTTATTGGTGGCTGGTTTAAGGCTGCCATCTTTGGTTGTAACTCTTGGAACTTTATATATTGTGCGTGGCTTAGTTTATGTAATCTCAGACTCAGTTGATTACAACGCACAGGAGATGCCTACTAGCTTAATTGATGATCTAGGTCAAAGGGTATTTTTTGGATTACTACCACTTACTTTTTCTTTAGTAATTATCGCCATGATAATCATGGCTTTTTACATGAAATACACAAAAGCCGGACGTGATTGCTATGCAATTGGAAGTAATCCACCAGCAGCAGAATTAGTTGGACTAAAGGTATTTCGTCGCACATTTCTAGCATTTGTCTTCTCTGGTTTTATGGCTGGCCTTGCTGGCGTATTTTATTTAATGCGATTTGCTCAAGTTGATTCAACTGCGTTCTATGGCCAAGAGCTTGCGGTAGTAGCAGCGGTTGTAATCGGGGGTGTAACAATTTTCGGTGGATCTGGAACTGTAGTTGGCGCAGTAATTGGCGCACTTCTTGTCCAGACTATTCAAGGCGGCCTGGCCGCACTTGGTGTGGATGCCTTCTGGAAATCTGCAATTAACGGTCTTCTCTTAATTATCGCTATTTATGCCGATCGAGTTTTGGCGGTAAGAAGTGAAAAGCAATTGCTGAGCCAACGTATTAAAGAGAGGATTTAAAATGCCTAATTTTCCAAAGCAATTCCAGGTTCGTAAGAGTTGGGATACTGCGATTTTAGTTTTACTACTCACAGTATTAATTCTTGCCTCACTCACAACTGAGGGTTTTTTAACCGCCCTTAATTTCTCATATATTTTCTCAAATACTAGTGAGATTATGATCATCGCTTTTGCCATGCTCTTTATGATTATTATGGGTGAAATTGATTTATCTGTGGCATCAATCCTTGCTCTTGGTAGTGCGATGTTAGGTTGGAGTTATGCAAAAGGTGCACCAATCTGGCTTTCAATTATTATCTGTATTTTAGTTGGAACCTTATGCGGATTAGTAAATGGATTCTTAGTTACCAAACTCGGCTTAGGTTCCCTTGCAGTAACCATTGGTACGTTGGCTTTATACCGCGGTATTGCAAACGGAATTTTAGGTGAGAATACAGTTAATGAGTTTCCAGAGTTTTGGACAAGTTTTGGTTTCGATACCTTTGGTACATCATTTATGCCAAAGACTTTGCCGCTAATTATTTTCTTTGGAATAATGTTTGGAATTTTGCTACACCGCACACCTTTTGGTCGAAGAACGCTAGCTATTGGCCAAAGCCCAGAGGCAGCACGCTTTGCTGGTGTTAACATTATTCGCCACAAAATGATTGTCTTCACCTTCACTGGTTTTATGTCTGGTGTTGCCGGAGTTGTCTACACATTTAGATTCTCAACTGCGCAAGCAGATAATGGCGTTGGCATCGAGTTGCTGGTTATTTCAGCAATTTTATTAGGTGGCGTATCGATCTTCGGTGGAATTGGAACTATGTGGGGAGTCGTTGCAGGTGTATTACTTGCTGGCTCTGTTGAGTCTTGGTTAACTTTGCGTGAGATTAATGCTCAATGGCGAACCATTGTTACTGGTCTTTTGTTACTGCTTTCAGTTGCAGCACCAGTGCTCGTGCAAAAATCAAAGAGTCGAAGAGAGCGCAAAGCTTTAAAAAGCTAATTTAATGCCTTCACTTCTGCTTGGTGTAGATGTTGGTACAACTGCGGTTAAGGCAGTATTAGTTGATCAATCTGGCCACATTGTTAGTGAAGGTAGATCAGAGTATGCAACTACCCACTTACAAATTGGTTGGGTAGAACAAGATCCACTTGATTGGTGGAAGAGTTTTTGCCAATCAGTGAAGTTAGCTCTAGAGGCCGCACCAGGATCTAGCATCTCAGCGATTGCAATAAGTTCGCAGGCGCCAACACTAATTGCTGTTGATGATTCTGGTAATCCCTTAAGAAATGCCATGATCTGGATGGATAGACGGGCTGAAGGTGAAGCGCAGGAGATTGCAAAGAAATTTTCAAATATTTCTGAGTTAACTGGTAATCGAGCAGATCCATACTATGTTGCAGCAAAAATTAAATGGTATGTTAAAAATGAGCCTAATAATTACCAAAAGACTAAGTATTTTCTACAAATTCCTGGGTATTTAAATTTTAAATTAACTGGCAAATTTAGTATTGATTCAGCGCACGCATCCTTATTGCAACTAAGAAGTGCTGATAACTCGGGCTGGGCTGATGAAATAATGAAATTTGTTGGCGTTAGTGAAGATAAGTTTCCACAGATAGGTAAAGCCACAGAGTTATTGGCAGTAGTAGCTGAAAATAATGGTTCAGTAATTCCAGCTGGTGTGCCTGTTTATTTTGGAACAGTAGATGGTTGTTCTGCTGCAATAGAAGCCGGTGTGATAGACCCAGGTGTAGTAGCTGAGATGACTGGAACCTCAACTGTATTAATTATGCCAACTGATGGAAATAATTTTAATGATGCTTTTGTAGCAATTGAACATGCAATTGATGGCCGCCAACTTAGATTAGGAGCGATGGTGGCATCTGGTGCAAGTGTGCAGTGGCTACACCAAACAGTTTTGAAGGAGCAGATATCTCTAGATGAACTATCTAATTTAGCGCAATCAGTACCAGCCGGTTGTGAAGGATTAATTTTTCTTCCTTACATGATGGGAGAGCGAAGCCCAATCTGGAATAGCAATGCTCGTGGCGTATTTTTTGGACTCTCATTAACTACTACACCGGCAATGATGTTTAGAGCAGTACTAGAAGGAACAGCTTTTGCGTTAGCTCATAATGTTGAATTGGCAAGAAAATCTGGAATTAAAATTGATGAAATAAGAAGTATTGGTGGCGGTTCTAAAAGTAAGTTATGGAATCAAATAAAAGCTGATGTATTAGGGATTCCAATTGTTATTTTGCAGGATTCAAATGGAGCTGCCGTTGGGGATGCATACCTTGCCGGAATTGGCAGCGGCATCTTTACCGATATTAGAAGTACTCTAAAAAGTAATATAAAAATTGAAAGTAAATACCAACCACAGCAGGCGGTGCATACCTACTACCTAGAGCGTTATGCCCGCTTTAGATCTTTATATGAGAGTCTTAAAAATGAGTTTGATTACTCTGCCGCCTCAGCAGAATATAAGGTGGGTAAGTGAAAGCATTTATAACTGCCAGATTTGATACTGCCCAACTTGATCGACTAACTAAGAGTGGCTTTAAGGTTGAGCAGGGTGGTTTTGGCATAACTGGAGTTAAGTTAAATCAAACCGAATTAATTGAAAAATTCAAAGATGTTGATGTGGCAATTATTGAATTTGAGAATATTACCCAAGAGGTAATTTCAGCTAGTAAATCTTTAAAAATTATCGCTTGCCTTAGAAATGAGCCCGGTGCAAGCACTGATATCGCAGCTGCTACAAAACAAGGCGTTCCAGTTCTTTTTACACCAGGGCGAAATGCAGTTGCAGTTGCTGAATACACCTTAGGTTTAATGATCTCAATTGCTCGAAGTATTCCAACTACACACCACCTACTTCGTTATACCGAGGATTTAACTGCAGTTAACTACAGTGATAAAACAGGGGATCGTAAGAATGTAACCTCAGAGTGGAGCATGGATCCAGGAGCACCATTTCAAAGATTCCAAGGTGATGAGTTAATGGATAAAACTGTCGGAATAGTAGGTGCTGGCTTTATTGGCCAAGAGATTGCAAAGCGGGTAGCAGCACTTGGTATGAATGTGATTGCATTTGATCCATATGCAAATACTGAAAATTTAGCAAAACTATCGATTAAAGTTGTGGACCTTGATACATTATCTAAAAGTAGTGATTTTATTGTAATGGCCGCAAAAGTTACCTCAGAAAGTACTGGCGTATTTTCGGCAAAGCAGTTTGCCCAAATGAAGAGCACTGCGTATTTTATTAATACCGCTAGAGCAGCCTTAGTAGATTATGACGCACTCATTGAAGCTTTAAGTGCTAATAAAATTGCCGGAGCAGCTTTAGATGTTTATCCAACTGAGCCTCTGCCTTCACAATCTGCTCTTCGCAAACTAAATAATGTAGTGCTTAGCCCACATCTTGCAGGTGCTACCCACCAAGTTGTAAATCATCACTCAAAGATGGTGGTTGATGATTTAATTGATATTTTAAATAAGAAAACTGTAAAGCGAGCTGCTAATCCTGAAGTTTTAGAACAATTTATGAAAAATGGAGGGCTATCATGAAAGTTGCTCTAGTAACTGGTGGTGCTACTGGAATTGGCGCTGCCACGGTAGAGGCATTAGCTAATGAGAATATTGCAGTAGCAATTCAATATTCAAGTAGTAGTAATGAGGCTAAGGCACTTAGCGATAAGCTTAAATCTGCTGGTAAAAAAGTTGAAATATTTCAGTCAGACTTAACAAAAGCAGGGGCAGCAGAATCTTTAGTATCTCAGGTTAAAAGTTCACTAGGTGTAATTGATATTTTAATTAACAATGCTGGAGTTATGAGTGATTCCAGCATTATTCAAATGAGTGATCAACTTTGGGATGAGGCAATTAATTTAAATCTAACAGCTAGTTTTAAATTAATGAGAGCATGCGCCCCAGATATGATCGCAAAAAAGTGGGGCAGAATTATTAATGTTTCTTCACAAGTTGCACTTACTGGTTCAGCAGATCATGCGCATTACTCAGCCGCAAAAGCTGGTTTACTAGGACTTACCTACTCAGCAGCTAAAGAGTATGGAAAAGAATCTGTAACAGTTAATGCTGTCTTACCTGGCAGAATTCAAACAAATATGATTGCAGAAAGATCTAAGGGTCGATTAGATGAGTGGCTTTCACAAACACCGCTTAATCGTTTAGGTAGGCCGGCGGAGGTCGCAGATATGATCACTTTCTTAGTATCTGAGAAAGCCTCCTATATAACCGGAGCTAGCATCAATGTAAATGGCGGATTGGTGATGGGCTGAGCGTAATTGCAACCTAAAAGTTATAAATCTGACTTGCCAGTATCTACCGTCAACAACTAGGTTTTATCCGCGATCCTAGGAGTCGTAGCTACTTTCCTAGGGGCGTATTACAAAATTATCTATTTTGTAATCAATCGAAGGGGATACTTTGAAGAAAATAATCTCATCACTAGCAGTAGCCGCTTTGGCTGCAACAGCTTTTGCTGCTGCACCAGCTCAGGCTGCTACTAAGTTAAAGATCGCGCACATTCCTAAACTGGGAACAATTGGATACTTCCAAGCTGCCCACACAGGTGTAGAGCGTGCATGTAAGGAACTTAAGGCAACTTGTGCATACAAGGGCCCAGTTGAAATCACTGCAGCAGCACAGGTTAAAGAAATTAACGCTGCTGTTCAGGGTGGCTACAATGTATTAATCATTGCAGCTAACGATAAGGATGCTCTAGTACCAGCACTTAAGGCTGCACAGAAGAAGAAGGTAACTGTTGTTACTTACGATTCTGATGTTGCACAAGCTGGACGTTCAGTATTCGTAAACCAGGCTTCATCAGAGGGTATCGGACAAGCACTTGCTAAGTCTGCTAATGACCTTGCTGGTGGATCAGGTGATATCGCGATTCTTTCAACAACTCCAGATGCAACCAATCAGAACGTATGGATTGATTTCATGAAGAAGGAGCTTGCTGCTAAGTATCCAAACATTAAGGTTGTAGCAACTGCTTATGGTCTTGATAAGCCAGAAGAGTCAACAACTGAGACTCAAGGTCTAATTCAGAAGAACCCAACCATCAAGGTAATCGTTGCTCCTACATCAGTAGGTATTGTTGCTGCAGCTAAGTATGTTTCTGGCTCAGCTTCAAAGGGCAAGGTTTTCGTAACTGGTCTAGGTCTTCCAAATGATATGAAGACATATGTTAAAGATGGATCTGGAGCTCAAGCATCTCTATGGGATGTAGAAAACTTCGGATACGTGGCAGTTCAGATTGCTAACTCAATCAAGAACAAAAAGCAAAAAGTCACAGTCGGATCAACAATTAAATCCGGTAAAGGCGATAAAGGCTTAAAGTCACGTACAGTTATCAAGGGTGCTGTAGGAAATGAAGTTATCCTCGGCCCAGCAACTGTATTCACAAAAGATAATATCGATGGGTTTAACTTCTAATTTAATTTAGAAACTTAAATCAATCTGGTGCGGGGCAGTCTTTAAATAGGCTGCCCCGCACTTTTTTGTGCTTAAATAAAGTTGGACACACATACAAAATAGTGAAAGAATAAGGAAATTCTCACAAACAACTAAATTAAAAGGAGCGAAAATTATGCCTGCAGCTAAGCAAATTGAATTTGGCGGCCACGCTCTTGTTTGGGTTGGTGATTGGAGTGCGCAAAGTGCACGCAAAGCTATAAGCAGTGCAGCAAAAAATGGTTATGATTACATTGAATTAGCAATTTTTGATCCTTGGAACTTTAATGTCTCCCTTACTAAAGATTTACTACAGGAATTTGGATTACGAGCCCATGCATCCTTAGGGCTTTCAGCAAAGACTGATGTCACAAGCCTTGATCCATCAATAGTTGCAAAAGGTGATGAATTACTTCGAAAAGTAACTGATGTGCTACATGAATTAGGTGGCACTGAATTATGCGGTGTTATTTATTCATCTTTAGCTAAATACCCAGGACCTGCAAGTAAAGAGGCCAGAGCAAGTTCAGTAGCTGCTATGCAAAGGCTTGCTGATTACGCAGGAGATAAGGGGATTAATATCGATTTAGAGGTGGTAAATCGTTATGAAACAAACATAATGAATACTGGCAGTGAAGGTTTGCAGTTTTTAGATGAGGTTAATCGATCAAATGCATTTTTACATTTAGATACCTACCATATGAATATTGAAGAAGATGGTATGCAAAAATCAGTAATTCAGGCCGGTGATCGCCTAGGTTATGTTCATATCGGAGAGAGTCACCGCGGATATCTTGGTAGTGGAAATGTAGATTTTGATTCATTCTTTAAAGCGCTAAAGCAGATTAACTACAAAGGGCCAATTACCTTTGAATCCTTTTCATCAGCTGTTGTTGATCCCTCACTTTCTAACACTTTATGTGTTTGGCGAAACCTTTGGAGTGATTCTGATGATTTGGCCAAGAAATCAATTGATTTTATGAAGGCAAGGTATTAGTTAATGCAGAGAGTTTGTTTTCGACTACAGATTAGAAAAGATAAAATGGATGAGTATGTAAGAAGGCATTCAATCGTTTGGCCTGAAATGTTAGCTGCGTTAAGTCAGACTGGCTGGACTAATTACTCATTATTTTTAGATCGAAATGATGGCACTTTGGTGGGATATCTAGAGACACCCTCACTTGCTGCGGCTAAAGCTGGAATGGAGAAGAAAGAGATAAATGCTAAGTGGCAGGCGGAGATGGCAGAGTTTTTTGTGGCGCTAGAGGGAAAGCGACCTGATGAAGGATTTTTGGAATTAGAAGAAGTTTTTCACTTAAATTAAGTAACCGCTTAAAAACTAACAAGGGAGAGCAGAAATGGCATCAGTGAAAGAAGTAAAGGAAGTACTTAAGCGCTTCTATATCGAGACGCCATCTTGGGCGTATGGAAATTCCGGTACGAGGTTTAAAGTTTTTGCTCAACCTGGCGTACCACGTGATCCATATGAAAAGATTTCAGATGCTGCTCAAGTAAATAAATTCACAGGCGCCGCCCCTGCCGTTGCCATGCATATTCCTTGGGATAAAGTTGATGATTATGCAAAGTTAGCTAAGCATGCAAAAGATAATGGTGTCTACCTTGGCACTATTAATTCAAATACTTTCCAAGATGATGATTATAAGTTTGGTTCAGTCTGCCACTTTGATAAAAAGATTCGCCAAAAGGCGGTAGATCATCTACTTGAGTGTGTAGATATTATGGATATTACTGGTGCTAAAGATCTAAAGCTTTGGTTTGCTGACGGTACTAATTACCCTGGCCAAGATGATCTAGCCGGGCGGCAGGATCGTTTGTTTGAGTCACTTCAAAAAGTATATGAGCGACTTGGTGATAACCAACGAATGCTTTTAGAGTATAAGTTTTTTGAACCAGCATTTTATTCAACAGATGTACCAGATTGGGGTACCTCCTACGTTCATTGCACTGAGTTAGGTCCTAAGGCATCTGTATGTGTTGATACTGGCCATCATGCTCCAGGTACAAATATTGAGTACATCGTTGCCTTCTTACTTCGCAAAAAGCGATTAGGCGCGTTTGATTTTAACTCAAGATTTTATGCCGATGATGATCTAATTGTTGGCGCAGCAGATCCATTCCAATTATTTAGAATTATGCATGAAGTAAATCAAGGTGGCGGATTTGATAAAGGCACAACCGTCTCTTATGTATTAGATCAGTGCCACAATATTGAGCCAAAGATTCCAGCTCAAATTCGCTCAATCACAAATGTGCAAGAGGCGGTAGCAAAGGCCTTATTAGTAGATGCGGATGCATTAAAGAAAGCACAATTAGCCGGCGATGTATTAGGTGCTAATGATGTATTAATGGATGCATATAATCGTGATGTACGCGACTTGCTTGGTGAACTGCGAAGTGAGCAAGGATTAGCACCAGATCCTAAGATTGCCTACGCAAAGAGTGGTTATGCAGAGAAGATCGCTGCCGAGCGAGTCGGTGGCGCACAAGCTGGATGGGGAGCTTAATGTCGACACCGAAAGTTGTTTCAGAGTTATTAGCACGGAGTAATCGCCTAGGTTCTGAACCTAGATTTACAAATTACGCCGGCGGTAACACATCAGCTAAAGGTGTAGTTGCAAACCCAGCAACTGGTAAAGACACAACTGTTTTATGGGTAAAGGGTTCCGGCGGTGATCTTGGCACATTAAAAGAGAGTGGGCTTGCCGCTTTAGATCTTGATAAGTTTAAAGATCTAAAAAATGTTTACCCAGGTGTTGAGCGTGAAGATGAGATGGTTGCACTATTTGATTACTGCGCATTTGGTAAAGGTGGGGCAGCTCCAAGTATTGATACTTCAATGCATGGATTAGTTGAGTTTGATCATGTTGATCATCTACATCCAGATTCAATTATTGCACTCGCTACCTCAAAGGATGGTCAGAAATTAACTGCTGAGTGTTTTGGTGAAGAAATTTTATGGGTTAATTGGCGCAGGCCTGGTTTTCAATTAGGTCTTGATATGGCAAAAATTGCCGCCGAAAATCCAAAAGCTAAGGGATGTGTTTTAGGCGGTCATGGCTTAACTACTTGGGGTAGTACAAGTAAAGAGTGTGAAGAGCGATCCATGTGGGCGATTACTAAAGCTGAGGAGTTTATAAAAGCAAAAGGTAAGGCAGATCCACTTGGCAAGAAAGAAGGCAAGTTTGCGCCATTAAATCCAGTTGCTCGCAGAGAACGAGCTGCTGCTTTAGCGCCGTATCTTCGCGGTATCGCATCTAAAGATATGCGCATGCTTGGTAGTTTCACCGATAATGAAGTGGTCTTAGATTTTCTACAAGGTAGCAAATTAATGCAACTTGCAGCACTCGGCACATCATGTCCAGATCATTTTCTTCGTACCAAGATCTCACCAATGGTTATTGATACTAAGCCAGATGCCCCTATCGAAGATGTAGTTAAGCGAGCCAATGAGCTACATGAGGAGTATCGCAAAAACTACGCTGCCTATTACAACCGCCAAGCTAAAAAAGATTCACCTGCAATGCGTGGAGCTGATCCATTAATTATTTTAGTTCCCGGTATTGGTATGTTTTCATATGGAAAAGATAAACAAACTTCCCGAGTTGCTGGTGAGTTTTATATCAACGCTATAAATGTAATGCGTGGGGCAGAAGCAATTTCAACCTACGCACCTATTGATGAGTCTGAAAAATTTAGAATTGAATACTGGGATTTGGAGGAGGCAAAGTTAAAACGAATGCCAAAACCAAAGCCGCTTGCTTCACGGATTGCGCTAGTTACCGGCGCTGCCTCAGGGTTAGGTAAAGCAACTGCTGAGCGCTTAGCAGCAGAGGGTGCTTGTGTTGTAGTTGCAGATCGAGATTTAGAGGGCGCCACTAAATTAGCGGCTGAATTAGGTGGAGCTGATAAAGCTATTGCAGTTGCAATGGATGTCACTAGTGAAACTGCGATTGCTGATGCAATTGCTGCAACCATGCTTGCCTTTGGCGGTATTGATATTGTGGTTAATAACGCCGGTATTTCAATTGCTAAACCAATAACAGAGACAACAGTTGCTGATTGGGATTTGCAGTTAGATATTATGGCGCGCGGTTCATTTCTAGTATCCCGTGAGGCTGCTAAAGCTTTAATAGCCCAAAAAATGGGTGGCGACATCATTTATATATCTTCTAAGAACTCAGTTTTTGCTGGCGCAAACAATGTGGCATATGGGGCGACAAAAGCTGCGCAATCTCATCAGGTGCGGTTATTAGCTGTTGAACTTGGCGAGTTTGGAATTAGAGTAAATGGTATTAACCCAGATGGCGTCGTTAAAGGTTCTGGCATATTTGCTGGTGGTTGGGGTGCTAACCGAGCAAAGCAATATGGCGTTGATGAATCTAAGTTAGGTGAGTTCTACGCCCAGCGCACCATTTTGAAAAAAGAGGTGCTGCCTGAACATATTGCTGCCGCTGTATTTGTGGTTTTAGGTGGTGACTTAACACTTACAACTGGATTACATATTCCAGTTGATGGTGGAGTTGCTGCAGCCTTTTTGCGTTAGGACTTACCTTGCTTTACGCAGCAGTTGATCTTGGTGGCTCAAGCGGGCGGGTAACTGTTGGTCAGTTAAAGGATGAAAAAATTCTATTAACTGAGGTGCACCGTTTTAAGCATGAACCAATACAAACTAAAGATGGATTATTTTGGGATTGGCAATTTCTTGTTGAGCAAGTAATTACCGGACTTAAAGCTGCCACTAAATTAGGCCGAATTCATTCTGTTGGGATAGATAGCTGGGCGGTTGATTACGGTTTAATTGATAAAAGTGGGGCGGTGATTAGCCAGCCTTACTGCTATCGAGATGCTAGAACTGATGGGGTAATGGCAAAGCTGAAAGAAGATCTAGGTGTTGATTACATATATTCTAAAACTGGAATTCAATTTATTTTCTTTAATACTATGTATCAGCTCTTTATTGAGAAAGAATCAACTGCATATAAAAATGCCGATAAGTTTTTGATGGTGCCAGATCTTCTAAATTACCTACTTTGTGGCTCAATTAGTACCGAGATTACCAATGCCTCGACCACTCAATTACTAAATGTTCATACCCGAGATTGGGACTGGCAGATTATTGAGAAGTTAGGTATTAAAAAAGATATTTTTCCAAAGATAAATAAACCAAAGCAAGAAATGGGAGTTATCACAGGATACGGTGAATTAGATGGCATAAAGGTGATTTCAGTTGGCTCACATGACACTGCAAGTGCGGTAGCTGGCACACCACTGCCGGAGAGTGGGGATGCTGCCTATATCTCAAGTGGCACCTGGTCCTTAGTTGGTTTGGAGTTAAAAGCACCAGTTACTGATCAAAAAGCAATGGATTTTAATATTACTAATGAAATGGGTGTTGAAGATCGAATTAGGTTTATAAAAAATGTTGCTGGCATGTGGTTATTAGAGGAGTCATTAGATTACTGGGCACAATCTGGCCAAAATTACACTGCCGCCCAACTTGCCCAAGAAGCTGCTCTTCTTCCTAAAGGTGCGGTAATTGATGCTAATGATCCACGATTTGAAAAGCCAGGGGCGATGCCAGAGCGCATTGCCATTTTATGTAAGGAGAGTAACCAAATAATTCCACAGACTCCTGCTGAGTATGCCAGGTGCATTTTTGATTCATTAGCGCATGCGTATGCAAAAGTGATTGCGCAATTACAAGAGGCGTCAGCGGTAAATATTAATTCAATTAATATTGTTGGAGGTGGAAGTGCTAATAAGTTATTAAATCAACTAACCGCAAATGCCACTGGAAAAACTGTTTATACCGGCCCGATTGAGGCAACAGTCTTAGGTAGCATAATTACACAAATGCAGGCAGCGGGTGAGGTAGCGAGTTTAGAGATTGGAAGAAATTTAATTAAAGCTTCAACAGCGCAAGAGGTATATAAACCGCAATAGTTAGACTGAACGAAGTACTGCAGTTACCTTACCTAGGATCTGAGCATCATCGGCTGGAATTGGTGCATAATCATTATTTGCTGGCAGTAGCCAATAGTGGCCATCTTTTTTAGACCAGGTTTTAACAGTTGCCTCACCATCAATCATTGCTGCCACAATCTCACCTTTTTGCGCATCCTTCTGGCTTCTAATAACAACATAATCACCATCACAGATAGCAAGATCAATCATGGAATCACCTTTTACCTGCAACATAAACAAGTCACCTTTGCCAACAAGTGTTTCTGGAAGTGGTAATACTTCTTCAACCTCTTGCTCAGCCAAGATTGGATTACCAGCAGCAATTCTTCCAACCAAAGGAATTAAGCGAGTCTTACCTTGTGGGGCAGCCTGACCATCTTGACCAGGCAGGGTTATCTCAATGGCCCGGCCTCTGGATGCATCCCTTCGGATCCAGCCCTTTTCTTCAAGAATCTGCAGTTGATAGGTGACTGATGCGGTGGAGGATAGGCCGGCCTTCTCGCCTATCTCGCGCATAGAGGGTGGATAGCCCTGGTTCTCAACTGCGGTTTTGATGACGGATAAAATCTTTAGCTGCCTTGGGGTTAAGCCATTGTCATCGGCTGGGCCATCAGGAAGCTCTGAAATCTGCTTTTTACTCGGGGTTTTAGCCATACCTAAAGGGTAGCAGGGGAGGAGAAAAAAATCAAACATTTGTTCGGTTTTAACTAGACAATGTCAGTGGCGTAGTGTTTAATTCTCTATAGAACAGGTGTTCGAATCCCCTCGAACCCGGTTATCAGGAGAAGAAAATGAAAGCAAGACAAGCCAAGCGATTGGCAAGAACAGGTTTATCAATATCGCTATTAGTAGTGATTGGCGCTGGTTTTAGCACCATTTCATCAGCTAGTGATAAAAGTGATGCAGCTATTTCAAATAGTGAAAGTAAATATGTGCAGGTCGTGGTAACACCAGGTGAGAGCCTTTGGTCTATTGCTGCAATGGTTGCTGGTAACTCCCAGATCCAATCTGTAGTCGCCGATATCGTTGAGGTTAATCAGCTCAAGAGCGCTGATGTGCCAGCGGGGACAAGGCTGCTAGTTCCAACCTTCTAGAAAGTTTGCTCAGCAAGGGATGAACTTCTTTATTTGGCGTGCTCAAATTAAAGATTTCACCAAACACGCCGATTCAGGTGCTTTTAAACTCTAAAGGGCGGGTCTATGGTTGCCCCAACATATAGGGGTGATTACGCTTATGGCTTCCATAAGTAGTAGTTTTCCGCTAATGTGCTCTTCCCCCGCTTAGCTTAAAAAAGGAGAAGCCCCTCGTGATCTGCCCATTCTGTCGCTTTGATGATTCAAGAGTGATTGATTCACGTCCAACGGATGAGGGAAATCAGATCCGCCGCCGGCGCGAGTGCACCAGCTGCGGAAGGCGCTTTAACACGGCCGAGAGCTCAATCCTTTTAGTTATTAAACGATCAGGTGCAACTGAGCCTTTCTCTCGCGAGAAGGTAATCAGCGGTGTTCGTAAGGCTTGCCAAGGCAGACCAGTAAGTGATGATGATTTAGCTCTACTTGCGCAGCGAGTTGAGGAATCACTTCGCTTAGATGGCGCCGCAGAGGTTGAAGCCCAAGAGGTCGGACTGGCATTACTAGCACCACTTCGCGAACTCGATGAGGTCGCCTACCTACGTTATGCCTCGGTATACCGTAACTTCGCTTCCTTAGAAGATTTTGAAGCTGAGATCGCACTACTGCGCGCTGAGCCTTCTAGAAATTTTAAAGCAACAAAAGATTCCCGAAATCAAGCATTAATTAAGTAGCCCCTTAAGTAGATAAGAAGATAAGAAAAGTTAGGTAAGAAAAGTTAAGCAGTAAAGATTTAAATTTAGGAATTTAATAACAACTAGGGTTAAAGGGGCAACAGAATGTCAATAGTGAATAAGCCAGCAGCGGTTAAGACCAGTAACAAAAAAGGTCTAACCAT
>B570J14230_10000158_pt1 | contig 24243 bp, 22 predicted proteins | sample LakMenepilimnion_3_FD_14230 | JGI IMG/M metagenome (IMG submission 14230) | reverse complement strand
GGATTCTAGTTAATGCTTGAATATTTAAAGACTCAGCCTTTTCAAGAGCTGCTGGTGTACAAAGCTTATCTACTGCTCTAACCGCTGCCATTGCCAAAATATGTCCATTAAATGTACCAAGGTGTGGCATTCGGCCATCAGTTACTGGCTTCATAAACTCTGTTTTTCCACCAAATGCTGCAAGTGGAATTCCACCACCAATTGATTTTGCTAAACAAATTAAATCTGGGATTACGCCAAGACGTTGGGCAGCACCTTGTGGGCCAGCGGTTAAACCAGTCTTAACCTCATCAAAAATTAAAACAATCTTGTACTCATCACAGAGGGCTCGCACTGATTCTAAGTAACCCTCATCTGGCAAAATAATTCCAACATTTTCCAAAACAGGTTCCACAATAAAGCAAGCAATTTTGTCAGAGTGTTTCTGGAATACCGCTTCGAGTGCTTCAATATTGTTGTACGGAACCACATATGACAAACCTGGAACTACCGCATTGCCAATTACTGGGACTGGAGCATCTGCTGGTCCTGCTTTATCTAGTGGTGGTTTATTAGAAACCAATAGCGCATCCCCACTTCCGTGGTAGCCACCTTCCACCTTTACTACGCCCTCTTTACCGGTGTAGGCACGAGCGGTTCTAACTGCATACATCGTTGATTCAGTGCCTGAGTTAGTAAATCTGATCTGATCAATTCCAAATCGACGNCANAANCGCTCAGCAGCATCTCGAGAGTCAGGAGATGGTGCGGTGTATAAGGTGCCAATATCTAGTGTGCTCTTAAGCTCGGCCATTACCTCAGGATTTAAGTGACCAACCAACATTGAGCCAAAGCCCATGGATAGATCTAGCATCTTTCGACCATCCACATCAACCATCCAGGCGCCTTTGGCTGATTTAATTGAGATTGGATATGGATCAAATGATTGAAAGGTTGAGTGCGCCCCTAGCGGAATAGTTTTAAGTGCAGTTAAGTACTCAGAGCTTGAGCTACGAAGATTTGATTTATATAAATCTATTTGTTGTTGAAACAACTTTTCAAGGCGAGTTTTATCCAATGGCTTTGAATGCGCTGGAACTGAACGAAAGGTTTGGTTGTGGTGCGTTTGTGTTTTCATGCGGGTTTGTACTGTCAAAGGGTCCTAATAGACCGAAGTTTGGCGTGCACTCTCCTAATCAAAAGTTATCTTACTGACGTAGTTTAGCAGAGTTAAATTTTTAAGCAACTACGATAAATTCATGCGTAAATCTTTGAAATTTATTGACCACTAATTTAATTATTTATCATTAAAATTCAATATCAAAAATCGCTAACAAAAATGATTTAATATATTTCTATAAGTTAAAACATATTAACGATCTTACTCTTGGGACAAATCGTGTTCATATATCTGCACACCCTTACCAGCATTAGATTGAAAAACTGGTAGTTTATAGTTCTTACTTTGACATAAATTTAGAACAAGCCCTTGTTCTGCGCATAAATCCTAAAATAACTAGTTAACATGATTAATAAATGTGCTTTAATTACTTGTTAAAGGACCTAGAATTGGCTAGGAAGAGGGTTTCAGGATAGAAAACTGAGGCTGATTCGCAGAGAGTAATAAGCAGCATTAAACAAGCAACCGTGTTAAATGGTGTTCTAATCCTGGGAGGGTATTAATTTATATGAGTTCAACTGTCTGGGAATTAACTATCATAGGATTGTTGGCTGTACTTGCCTTTGATTTAGCACTTGCAATAGTTAGGCGAAATAAAGACACCACTATCAAGGAAGCTGCTGCTTGGACTGTTTTTTATGTAAGTGCTGCAATTATTTTTGGTATTTCTCTTGGTCAGTGGAGCACTACCCAGGCCCGGGGTGAATTTTTTGCTGGCTGGATAACTGAGTACTCACTATCCGTTGATAATCTATTCATATTTATTTTGATACTTGCACGATTTCAAATCAGTAAGAAAAAGCAACAATTAGTCCTTTTGGCAGGAATTGTAATGGCGCTAATCCTGCGAGGAATTTTTATAGTAATTGGTTCAGCGGTTATCAATAGATACTCTTGGGTTTTTTACATTTTTGGTGCTTTCCTGATTTTTACCGCTTACAAACTTTTCACCGAGGACGAGGAAAAAGAGTGGAAGGAGGGGAGGTTGATTACTTGGTTTAGAAAAAAAGGAGCCTCGCCTCTGACAATAGTGCTGATTGCGATTGCTTTTACAGATTTAATCTTTGCACTAGATTCAATTCCTGCGATTTTTGGTTTAACAAAGGATCCATATATTGTCTTCACTGCAAATGCATTTGCGCTAATGGGATTGCGTCAAATTTATTTTCTGCTAGGTGGACTGATGGGACGCTTAATATATTTAAACGAGGGTCTATCAATAATTCTTGGATTTATTGGAATAAAACTGGTTTTAGAGGCATTGCATGGCAGCAATATCCATAATGTGTTTGGCCTTGAATTACCAGAAATTTCAACCCAATTCTCACTAGTGGTAATTATTGGTACTTTACTGGTGACTACTGTTGCAAGTCTGATCCGTAGTTCCAAAACAAAGGTGGCAGAATAACCGTTATGATCGAGGCCAGTAGCAAGGTACAGATTTTTGAACCCCATAGTTCATCTTTGCCGCCAATGCGGCCATACTTTCGCGAATTCTGGAGAAGGCGGGAATTCGCAACAGAACTTTCTAAGTTTTCTGACAAAGCCGAATACTTAGATTCCAAGCTCGGTAAAGTTTGGTTGGTTTTGAACCCTTTGTTTTTAGCGGTAATTTATTATCTGTTGGTAACAATTATTCAAGGCGGTAGAGGTCAAGGTGGTGGATTTACCACTCTTTGCCACATTCTGATTGGGTTGTTCACTTTTTACTTTGCCCAGAACACCATTTTGCTTGGTGCTCACTCAATTACATCAGGTGGCAGCTTAATTCTAAATCAAGCCTTTCCTAGAGCACTCTTACCACTATCTAGTGCAATAAGTGCTGCTCGGCAGTTTTTCCCAACTATTCCAATCTATATTTTGATTGTGATCGCTGGAAAATTAATTCTTAATGACACTACTTTGCCAGGACTAAGTTTAAATTACTTGGTACTGCCATTTTTGTTTATTTTATTGGTCATAACTAGTTTTGGATTATCTCTATTGTTTGCAACAATGAATGTGTACTTTCGTGACACCACAAAACTACTCTCTTACATAATGAGGATTTGGTTATATGCCTCGCCTGTACTTTGGCAACCAGATATGTTAAGTGGTTGGTATCGAATACTTCTCTACCTAAATCCACTGGGCCCAATACTCTCGGCAAACTCGAGAATTTGGATTGATGGCTTAATGCCAACACTTTCTCAATTAATCGGTTGCTTGATTTGGGCAGTGATTGCTTTTGCAATGGGTGGTTATTTCTTTATCTCAAGGGAGCGTGATTTTGCCGTCCGCATCTAAGGCTATGGAGAGTTTGCCAGATAATTTGGCAATTAAAATTGAAGATCTTTCAATTAGTTATAAAATTAATGTTGAGTCTAAAAAGACATTAAAAAATGCAATAATGCGCGCAAGCAAGGGTGAGAGAGTTAGAACTAGAACTGTGGAAGCAGTTAAGCATTTAAATCTTGATATTCAACATGGTTCAGTAGTTGGAATTGTTGGTGCAAATGGTGCAGGTAAATCAACGCTAATGCGATCCATTGCAGGGATTTTACCGCCGACGGCTGGGAAGATCACAGTCAATGGCAGAATTTCAACCTTGTTAGCTCTTGGTGTTGGTTTTAACAAAGCCTTATCTGGTCGAGACAACATAATTTTAGGTGGGCTTGCTGCCGGAATGAGTAAGGCTGAAATTGAAAGCCAGACAGATGCCATTGCAGCTTTTGCTGATTTACCTGAGGGATTTATTGATATGCCGGTACGAACCTATAGCAATGGAATGTATAGCAGGGTTGCATTTGCGGTGGCAGTAAACATGACTCCGGATATATTGTTATTAGATGAGGCATTATCTGCAGGTGATGCAGCTTTTAAGGAAAAATCTTTTAATCGGATGAGAGAGCTATGTGAAGAGGCTCGAACAATTTTGATCGTTTCCCATGCGTTATCTTCGATTAATGAGCTATGTGACCATGCTATATGGATGCACAAAGGAAGTATGTTGGCCTCAGGTGAACCAGAGGTGATTACAGAGCAGTATTTGAAATTCTTAAATGTCGGTGAATTACCCTCTAGTTATGAAGATTTATAAGGGTAGTGCAAAAAATACTGAAGTAATTGCGGCAGCCAATAAAGCTGATTGAGAAAGAATACTTATTGCAGTTTTTCGATCTGCTTTTTTATCCTGCTCACTTTGAACTTTAGTAATGCTGCCCAGTTTGCCAAAATTAAATGTTCCAGCAAGTCCATAAGCTAAGCAAAACTTTTTTCTTGCTTGAATAAAGCCAATTGCAAAAATCATGGCAGGCAGAAAAATTGACAACCGAACAGACCTGGATTGTTCCGTTCCTAGAATTGTTGAAGCTGAAAAAAACATTAAAAAGAGTCCAATGAGTGCAACTGTTTGGCGTCTTCTGATTTCACCCTTACCAATATTGCAATTACCTGCAATATATTCGTTGCTCAATTAAGCGTCTTCTCTCTCTTCATCATCGCTCCATACTTCATACTCATCATTTTCAGAGCGGGCCAACCAATTAAAGATACTTTTGATTGCACCAAATATGACTAGTACTCCGGCAAGGAGTGCAAGAAGTCGTTTGAGAGCTTTAATCATGGGATAAATCTACTATCTTTTAAGTTTGGGTATTACTAAAATCCATCTGTGGCGAGTTTTTCCAGTGAACTCCCAGAAACTCTAAATACCGTCCACTCATCCATAGGTTGTGCTCCAATGGATTTATAAAACTCAATGGCGGTTTCATTCCAATCCAGAACCCACCACTGCAGTCTTTTATACCCACGCTCAATACATATTTGAGCAAGCTTTCTAAGCAACGCCTTTCCATGACCTAAACCACGGTACTTTGGGTCAACATATAGATCCTCTAAATAAACCCCATGCCTACCCAACCAGGTTGAGTAATTTAAGTGCCAAACTGCAAATCCAGTGGCTTTTCCATCCAGCTCTGAAATCAGACAATAGACCTGTGGATTCTTATTAAAAAGAGATTCCTCTAATTCTGAAAGTGAAAGCTCAACCTCATTTGGTGCTTTTTCATACTTTGCTAAATCATGGATGAACTGAAAAATTACTGGTAAATCTGAAAATTCAGCAGATCTGATTTTTACTGAGCTCATTTAATTTTGGCTGCTGTAAAGGAATGCTCAATATCAGCCCAAAGATCATCCACATTTTCAATTCCAACTGAAAACCGAATGAGATTTTCAGGCACTAATTTGCTCTCAGTTGCCCACCTACGCCGGCGCTCCCAGATTGATTCCACCCCACCCAAGGATGTGGCATTGATGATTAACCTTGAACTATTACACATCAAATCAACCTGATCGACGGTCCCCTTAACATCAAAGGAGATCATTGCACCAAATCCTTTCATAAAGGATTTGGCAATTAAATTATATGGATCAGTTGGTAAACCTGGATATCTAACTTTTGCTATTCGTTCATCTTTAGATAAGCGCGTAGCCAACTCCAGTGCATTTTCTTGAGATCTTTGCATGCGAATTGCAAAGGTTCGAATTCCCCTCAATGCAATCCAAACTTCAAAGGGTCCAGCAATTGCTCCACCAAATCTACGAGATTGCTCTAGTCGGGCATAAAGTTCTGGATCTGTTGTGCTTAGAGAGCCCAAAATTAAATCACTGTGGCCAGATAGATACTTTGTAACAGAATGAATAACAATATCCGCGCCAAGGGTGAGTGGTTTTTGTAACAGTGGAGTTGCTAAAGTGTTGTCAACTGCCACCCCACAACCTGCTGCCTTGCCCGCCCTAATTACAGTTGGTAGATCAACAACCTCTAAAAGTGGATTGATGGGAGATTCAAGGTAGAGCATCTGAGCTCCCGGTATTGCAGAGAGAGTCTCATCAGTATTTGCTAGATTTACAAATCTAACCACAAGTCTTTTACTTTCATGCAACTTTTGTAACAAAGTAGTAGTTCCTTGATACCCATTATTTGCAGCTACGACGACCGCGCCGTCCGGTAGTAATGAGAAAACTGAACTGATGGCTGCCATGCCTGATGAAAAAATTAATGACTTTCCACCTTCAAGGATTGATATCGCATCCTCTAAAGCACTCCAAGTTTCATTGCCATAGCGGCCATAACCAATCGGTCCACCTTCATGAAATGTTGAGTTAAGGGCAATGGGAGGATTTAGTGCGCCATCTGGCTGCTTCGTCGGCCGACCAGCAGCAACTACCTGAGTTTCCGTAGTTAACTTGCTTAGATCAACCTCACTGCTCATTGTTCAAGCCTAGCCCATTAAATAATCAGCGGTTATTACTTTGATTCTTTGCCTCTAGTTCTAATGCAACTGAATTAATACACCATCTTTGATCGGTAGGCACAGCATATCCCTCGCCCGTAAAGACATGACCAAGATGTGAGCCACAAGCAGAACATCTAACCTCGGTTCGGATTCTTGGGTAAAGCGAACGATCTTCGATTAACTCAACTGCATCATCCGCAGTTGGCGCATAAAAAGATGGCCAGCCACATCCTGAATGGAATTTTGTGTCAGATCTGAATAATTCTGCATTACAAGCTTTGCACTTATAAACACCAACTACTTCAGTATCTGTGTATTCACCTGTGAAAGCTGTCTCGGTTGCGGATTTTCTTAAAACATCAAAGGAAAGAGGATCAACCCGGCTTGCTAGCTCCTGTTCATCGATCTGAACTTTGTATAGATCGCCTTTTGAGTTTACTGGCGTTATCTCATCCATTATCGCTCATTAATGCTGTCGGGAAAGGCACCCCAGTTGAAGAGTGACAGTCATAGCCATTTGGGTTCTTTTCTAAATATCTTTGGTGATACTCCTCTGCTAACCAGTAGGTAACTCCGGTAGCAGGCAGAATTTCAGTAACAATTTTGTCCATCAGATTTTCATTTAACTCACCTTGATAAATTTCTTTACTATCAAATGCTTGCTGATTTTGCTCAGCGGTAGTGGTATATATCGCTGAGCGATATTGCGTTCCGATATCTCCGCCTTGCTGATTGAGCGAGGTTGGATCATGCATGACCCAAAACTCGGCTAGTAGTCTTTTATAGGAAATTACTTGTGGATCAAAAATAACCTCTACCATCTCTGCATGATTTGTGGAGCCGGTACAAACCTCCTTATAAGTTGGATCTGGTTTGTTTCCACCCATATAACCAACAGAAGTTTGAATTACCCCATCTAGCTTCCAGAATCTGCGCTCTGCTCCCCAAAAACAACCTGTAGCAAAATACGCTGTTTGGCTCATTGGATAATTCTCCCCTATTAATTGCAGCAGTGCAATATGAAAAATTAGCAAATAAAATTGTGATGTTTTTAACTGCTAATCATGGCCTATAGCTGATTTTTACCCTGTTCGCTCAGGAATTAACTCCTAAACCTGTAAAGGTGCAGTGGCTGGCTTCACTGCAGGCAAGGGCATAATTGGCAGCTGAATTCATCTACAAATCTGAAATATTCTATTTTCTTAGCAAAATATCCTTGTTTATTAATTAAATTAGGGAGATAATAAGACAGTTGATTTTCTTGACTACTAATTAACACTATTTTATCGAAGGAGTTGCTGCCCTATGGATTGGCGACATGAAGCAGCTTGTCGCGAGGAGGATCCAGAGGTCTTCTTCCCGGTAGGTAATACAGGCCCTGCCTTAGCTCAAATTGAAGAGGCAAAAAAGATATGTGAAAGATGTCCAGTAAAAGAGCCATGTTTAGCTTGGGCGCTAGAGAGCGGGCAAGATGCTGGAGTTTGGGGCGGATTATCTGAAGATGAAAGACGAGCTATGAAACGACGGGCTGCTAGAAATCGAGCTCGCCAGATGGAAAATCAAAACCCTTTTTAATGTGTTTTGAAGGAGATATCTCCTCGAGTTAAGTTTCCAATCCTGACTAAGTTTATACTGCCATTCAATTCATTTTTCGTCAGTGTATTAGCTATTTGCAAACCTAAATTAGCTGACTTTTCAATACTGAAGTCTCTAGGTAACCCAGGGCCATTGTCACAAATACTTACTTGGTATTGGTTACCGTTTTTGTTGATTTCGACAGTCAACTCATCTCCGGATTCATTAAGTCCATGCTCTAATGCATTATGAATTAATTCAGTAATTACCAGTGAGAGTGCCGTGGCAGTTTTTGAGTCAAAAGATCCAAAAACTCCCATTTTTTTGTAAGCAATAATCCTAGGATTAAGATTTAAAGCATTCTTAATGATTTGTTCAAATACCAAATCAAATTCAACATACTCTGAAGATTGATTAGATAACGTCTCATGGACAAGTGCAATAGATGCCACCCGACGTACTGCTTCATCAAGGGCAGATATGGCAATCGGGTCGGTTACACGCCTAGCTTGTAACCGAAGCAATGCTGAGACAGTTTGTAAATTGTTCTTTACCCGATGGTGAATTTCTTTAATAGTTGCATCTTTTGTAACTAGGGCTCGGTCCCTATAACGAAGTTCAGTTATGTTGTGTACTAGCACGATGGCGCCTATTCGATCATTACCTTCAGTTAGTGGAATAACTAAAATGTCTAGCACTGCAGACTGGCTTTCATACTCAACTCGTCGCAGAGACTTACCATTAAGCACGGTTTGCCATGATTCATCTGTCGGCTGATTGTCTCCCTTATTTAAATTTGAGAATACTGCCCCTAGATTTTCACCCTCAAGCTCCCGATGAAAACCAATTCTACTTAAAGCTGATCTAGCATTTGGAGAAGCAAAAAATATTACGCCATTGACATCTAATCTAATCAACCCGTCTCCAACTCTTGGAGATGACTCTGAGCTATACAAAGAATTTCTAATTGGGAAATTTCCTTCAGCGACCATTTTATAAATCTTGTGGGCGATCTCTCTATAATTTAATTCCAGTTTTGAAGGTTGTCGCATTAAATCTGCGTTTCGGTGTCTGGATACAACTGCCAGAATTCTTCCATTGAAAATTACAGGAATTGTCTCCTCTTTAATAAGAGTTTGCCCAACTAATTCAGGTTTGGTGTCTTTGATAATTTCACCTTCAGATAGAGCTTGATCAACTAGTGGTCGCTGCCCCCAATTAATTGTGGTGCCAACCAGATCATCTGCAAATATCGTAGCTGCGGTGGTTGGCCTAATTTGCGCAATAACTAAATGTCCTTCTGGCCAAGATTTTTCATCACGGCGAATTGGTAACCAAAGCAATAAATCTGCAAATGATAAATCTGCCAACAGTCGCCATTCGGCTACTAATTCGGAAAGATGCTCAACTTCGTTCGCATTCAAATTTGAATTTTCAGTTATCAAATCAGAGATAGTGGCCATAGGCTCAATGGTAGAGCCTCGCCATCACAGTTGATTGGCTATTTTTTCAACCTGCCTAGTGAATGTGTTGCTGCGCCAAAATCCTATACCGTGCTGAGTGCCTACCTGCAAACTATCTATCCTGCGTTCAAATGGAATTAATTGATTGCTTACCGGACCAGCTAGCTCAATGAATTTTTTCTGAACTATTTGCCCTTGCCGGTCAATCCGATGCTGATTTAATACGTAGATTATCTGAGGTGGATTTATCAAGTTTTTAAAGTCATTAATAAATTCAGCTAAATAGGAAAGTCCATTTATATTTGCAGCTGTCACATAAATAATTTTCGCCGAACAAGTAAGACTCAGATTTAGCCAATGAGCTGTACCGCGTCGGTCAGATAGAGTTTTCGTTAGCGACAGTGTTGCACCAGCATCAATGATTGTTATTTCATTACCGAGATTAGCAAGTTTTTGATCCAACTCATGCGCTAAAATCTTGTCAACAGTCACTACTGTCTCAGGACGAATATTCCCATGTGTTGCGGCAATTATTTTTGCAGACTTTAGTCTTGCTAGGTGGTTAGTCAGAGTTGAAATCCCTGGTGAGGCTGGGGTTCCAAAAACTGAGACCACATTGTTAACTCTATTTGGTCGGTAGATAAGTGATGGTCTTTGCAGAGCAGTTAGCTGATTTATCAATTGCAGGTGATCAATTTTTTCTTTAACTTCAATAAATCTATGATTTACATACTTGTGTTGCAAGTTATTCATTTCTTTAAGTTCAGCAAACGACAATGAGTAAAGAATGCAAACATCAATTTCATTTTGCGCCAGATAATTAAAAAGTATTGAATAATTCAAGGCACGGTAAATTATGTTGCAACCTTGTGAATGCAGTAGCGTTACTACAGCTCCCTCTTGCTCGCTATTGCTAATTGCAGTGATTATTTTTAAACGAGGCTCAGCGAGTTCTAACAATTATTAATCTACTATCGCCTAAAAAATTTAATATGGGAAGTATCTCTTCATTTTCAAGGATTACTAGAACACTGACGACTCCTGAATTATTACGCTCAAGAACTTGCTCGACGGAAATACTAGAGCCAAGCAACACTGGAGCAACTAACTCCTTCGCATTTGATGCATTAAGTGCATAAAGATCAATTACATCACCTCTGGCTAGGGAGATAGGGATATCTGAGAGTGCTACCGTTAATGGGAAGAGTCTTTGATTTATGAAGTTACCGCTAGCACCAATTGCCGAGCCTGGAATTAAATCTCCAGCTGAGATCTTTGTTAAGACTGTAGTACCAACAATCTCGGCTGAGGAGGACAAATAATTTTTTGCGGATTGCGCCAGTAAAACTGATACGGGTGTAATGTCAGATTGCATAACAATTTGACCAGGTGCAAGATCACCGGTTGAAGCCCAAACCAAAACGGTTCTATTGACCTCCTTAGAAATAAGACTGGCGGCAGTTAATGCAACTATAAATAGTGCTAGACCCATCGCAAGCCTTGAGTTTCTAAACACATCAATTTTTGAAATTTTCATTCTAACTTTTTACCAGTAGTCACAAGGATAAAAGATCATCCGAACGGATGATCTGGCACCAAATCTAATGATCAAAGATCTGGTTATGACAAATAACCAAACTGTAATCTCTACTGAAAAGGTTTTGAAAAATAAGCTCTATCTGGTTCCAGCAGTTGATAAAGAGTTTGGTATTGAGTGGTTACACCCAAAGTTTTCACCAATACCGTCAGGTTTATCTGAGCTTCCTGAGGTAAGCAGGTGGTGCGAATCTTTTGTAATTAGAGTAATTGAGGTTTGGTCTGGTCGAAGATCAATCTCTCAGTTATCTGGCAATTGTCACCGTTCTGCACAAAAGCAAATCCTTGAGCACATGAGCGTCGCAACACAAAAATGTCAGATCAGGAAGATTTATTTAAACCAACCCATTGAAGGGGTAGTTGAAGTTACCGTAACTTTGCGAGTTATTGACCGAGTTAGATCGCTGTCTCTAAGACTTGAAGGAGTAGACAAGCGATGGATTTGCACTGATTTAAATTTGATTTAAATTTCCCCATGACATCTCTTGTATTTCTTACCAGAGCCACATGGACAAGGGGCATTTTTTGAAGTTCCACCAGCAACAGTTGGTTTAGTCTCAGCATCAGAGTATTGAAGTGCTGCAATCGGCGCGGGTGCAGGAGTTAATCCTTTTGCACCAACCTGATCACCTTCCACTTGGACTTCAACATTGAAAACAAAACTGACAAGCTCTTCTTTAACAGCGTCCATCATCGCTGAAAATAAATCAAAGCCTTCCCGCTGATATTCAACAAGTGGATCTCGCTGAGCCATTGCGCGCAAGCCAATCCCCTCTTGTAAGTAGTCCATCTCATAAAGATGTTCACGCCACTTACGGTCTAGGACTGAAAGCAGAATTTTTCGCTCAAGCTCCCGCATTACGGTAGGGGTTAATTCCGATTCGCGCTTTCCATATGCTTGTCTTGAATCTTCCAAAATTCTCTCCAGCAAATAATCATTATCTAATGCAACAGCCCCGCCAATTTCAGACAGCATCTGCTCAGAAGTAAAGGAGATTGGATACAGAGTCCTTAGGGCATTCCATAGAGTTTTTAGATCCCAATCCTCAGCCACGCCTGTCTGTGTTGCTGAATTTACATAAGCGGTGATTGTCTCTTTCAGTGAGACTTCAACTAGCTCCTTAATATCAACACCTTCTAAAACTTCACGTCTTTCCGAATATACAACTGTTCGCTGTTTATTCATCACATCGTCATACTTCAAAACATTCTTACGCATTTCAAAATTTAACGACTCAACCTGAGTTTGAGCAGATTTGATTGCATTACTAACAATCTTTGACTCCAGTGGAGTTTCCTCTGGCATGCCAGCGGCACCCAAGAATCTTTCAACCAAACCAGAGTTAAATCTGCGCATTAACTCATCTTGCAGAGATAAATAAAATCTTGATTCTCCTGGATCACCTTGACGGCCAGAACGACCTCGAAGCTGGTTATCAATACGTCGAGATTCATGGCGTTCGGTACCCAAAACATATAAGCCACCTAATGAAACTACCGATTCATGCTCTTTTACCACCGCTGCTTTTTGTTTTTCAATCTCACCTGGCCAAGCTTTTTCATACTCTTGTGGTGAATCAACTGGATTCAATCCTTTACGTTGTAATTCAAAATCTGCCATAAACTCTGGATTACCGCCAAGCATGATGTCCGTTCCACGACCAGCCATATTAGTTGCAACTGTGACCGCACCAACTGTGCCAGCACGAGCAATAATTGCTGCTTCTCGTTCATGTTGCTTAGCGTTCAATACTTCGTGAGGAATGCCACGCTTTTTCAAAATTGCAGACAGCTCTTCTGATTTCTCAACACTGACTGTTCCAACCAATACTGGTTGCCCTTTTTTATGTCGTTCAACTATGTCATTTGCTACTGCAACAAATTTACCAGCCTCAGATTTGTATATTAAATCGGATTGATCAATTCTTTGCATATCTTTGTTTGTTGGAATTGGAATAACACCTAATTTATATATTTGCATGAACTCCGAAGCTTCGGTCATTGCAGTACCGGTCATACCGCTTAATTTTTTATATAAGCGGAAGTAGTTCTGTAGGGTGATTGTCGCCAATGTTTGATTCTCATTTTGGATTTCAATCCGCTCTTTAGCCTCTAGAGCTTGGTGTAATCCCTCGCTATAACGCCGGCCAGCAAGCATTCGACCAGTATGTTCATCAACAATTAGCAGCTCGCCATTCATTACTACATAATCTTTGTCTCGCTTAAACAATTCTTTAGCCCGAATCGCATTATTTAGATATCCGATCATTGGAGTATTTACTGCCTCATAGAGGTTTTCAATTCCTAGCGCTTCTTCAACCCGGGTTACTCCCTCTTCTAAAATACCAACTGTTCGCTTTTTTGTATCCACTTCGTAATGTTGACCAAGATTTAGTTTTGCTACCAAATTAGCAAACTCGACATACCACTTAGTTGGTTTATCTGCCGGCCCAGAAATAATAAGCGGAGTTCGTGCCTCATCAATCAAGATTGAGTCAACCTCATCAACAATTGCAAAGTTATGATCACGCTGCACACAATCTGCCAAACTCCATGCCATGTTGTCTCGCAAATAATCAAACCCGAACTCATTGTTGGTGCCATAAGTTATATCTGCTGCGTATGCATCACGCCGTTCAGAAGATGACATGCTGGCAAGGATTACTCCTACTTTTAGACCAAGAAATCTATGAACCCGACCCATCCATTCACTATCACGCTCTGCTAAATAATCATTGACAGTAACAATGTGGACACCTTTGCCAGTAAGAGCATTTAAATATGCCGGTAGGGTTGAAACTAAGGTTTTGCCCTCACCAGTTTTCATTTCTGAAATATTTCCTCGGTGAAGTGCAGCACCACCCATCACTTGTACATCATAATGACGTTGCCCCAGAGTTCGTTTTGCTGCTTCTCGTACAACGGCAAAAGCTTCAGGCAAAATAGAATCTAGGGTTTCGCCATTCTCATACCGCGATTTAAACTCTGCAGTTTTACTTTGTAGCTTCTGGTCATCTAGTGATGCTATTTGATTTTCAAATCTATTAACCTCTAGTGCAATTTTTGCTAGCTGTTTAACGGCTTTGCCTTCGCCCGCACGCAAAATCTTGTCTAATAAACCCACAAAGATCCTCCGCTAAACTCTTGAATAATTAAAGATACTCAGGGGCTTATGGTATTAGAGAATTTCGTCCGACTGCACACGCTGTAATCGATGCAGTGACCGTGATTTTGGCTTCAAAAAGAGCCCGAATGCCCTCCATGATTGATGCACCCGTGGTCGCTAGATCGTCAATGAGAAAAATTGCCCCTTGAGAATTCTCACAGGAAGTAGCCCTGAACATTTCATAGGTATTTTCAATTCGCTGCCTGCTGTTTAATCCGCTCTGATCTTTTGTATTTTTTCTTTGAGTCAGTATGGTGAGAATATTCGATGTAACAGCTTTTGCTCCAAGATATTTTTGAACCTCAACTGCAAGCACTTGGATATGATTTCGACCACGTCTTCTAATTGCAGAAGGTGAAGATGGGATCGTTACTAGAGAAATATCACCCTTAATCTCTAAATCCTCGATTGCATATAGAATTGATTGCGAAATACTCTCAGCGAGTAACTTAACTGCAGCAAGATGATTATTTTCTTTTGCCGATAATATGACTGCAGCTGTTTTATTACTATAGCCTGTCTTATAGTACAAGGGACTTCTGCCAATATAACTTTTTTTAGTACTCACTTTCCATTCTTTCTGGCAAAGACTGCAAAGCCAATAATCAGGGGCTGCGCAACTGATACAAGAAATTGGAAAAAGTAACTCCTTTAAAGATTTTAAAGAAGCAATCACCTTGCATTTATAGCAGGATTGAAGATGATAATTGTTAACTTTTTGTTGATGTTGATAAAGCATCCTCTGGCGTTAATGCAATCGGAAATAACTGCACTGAGTTACCGTGTAGCTTTGGCAGCGTTAATACAAAGTGAGCACCCTGTAGAGGTTTTCCCCAAGCCAATAATTGACCTTGATGAAGTTTTGCATCTTCTAAAGCGATCGAAAGTCCAAGCCCTGTACCACCACTAGTTCTGGCTCTTGATGGGTCTGCTCGCCAAAATCGATCAAACAAATATGGTCCATCCTCCTCTTTAAATCCTAAGCCATAATCTCGAACTCCCACAGCAACTTCATTTTCACTTTCTTTAAGTTGAACCTTTACTTTTTTACCTTCACCATGATCTACTGCATTTGAAATTAGATTACGGAGAATTCTTTCAATTCGCCTTGGATCGCCTTCAATCTGGATTGGTTTATCTGGTGAATCAATCTCAAATAGTGCTGATTTACTTGGGTGTAAATATTCAACAGTTTTTTGCAATAACTGGACAAGGTCAAAAGTAACAACTCCTAATGATGCTGCTTCAGCATCAAATCTACTAACTTCAAGTAGATCAGAGAGGAGCAGTTCAAAACGATCTATTTGATTTATTAACAACTCACTACTTCTGGATATGTTTGGCTCAAAAACTTCTTTCTGTTGATATATAACCTCAGCTGCCATGCGCAAGGTTGTTAGCGGAGTTCTTAACTCATGTGAAACATCTGAAACAAATCTCTGTTGCAGCATGGAAAGGTTTTCTAATCTGGCGATTTGCTGTTGAATTGCAACTGCCATTTCATTAAATGATCTTCCTAAACTGGCCAGTTCATCGTCACTTGACACTGACATACGGCTGGTCAAGTCACCCTGTGTAAATTTCTCTGCAACTGCGGCTGCTTGTTGTACTGGAGAAACAACTTGGCGAATGACAAATTGAGTGCTCAAACCAATCAGCATTACTAAGAGCACGCCAGCACCTAGTAACGTCCAAGTTATAACGGCAATACTTTCATACTGTGCATCTAGATTAAAAAGATAATAAATTTCATATTGCCCCGTGCGAGGAATATCTAATATGCCACCAATCAAAAATCCAGGGTACTCAGTACCATCTTCATATCTGATCACAACTCTTTGATCAACAACTTCTTCAGATTGCCTTACTTGTTGTCGAAAATCTTCTGAAATTGTTTCAAGTAAAAGAAGTGCTGGGATTGTTTGATAAATACTCTGTTGATTTGCATCTTTTGCATAAGGTAAGAGAACAGTTTCTCGGCCTGAAAGGAGTCCATCTTCACGGCTAGAAGAGATAAAATCTTTAACAACTTGGTTTAAGCCAGCATTATTTCTGAATCTTGCAATGTTGAAATTACTCTGAGCCAGATTAATCGATCTTGAGGTTTCGACTTTCGAGATTGCAATTTTTTCATTAATGATGGTTGCAGCAACGCGATTATGAACCGAAAGTCCAATTAATGTTGTAATTAGCATCGCAAACCCAATACTAGAAAGCAGTACTTTAAGACTGAGGGATTTTCTAATCTTGAATTTGCCTTGGAGCATGGCTAAACCTTAGCCGCCCCCGCCTTATACCCAACACCTCGCACGGTTAATACATATTCAGGATTATCGACATCACTCTCAATTTTGGAGCGCAAACGCTGTACATGAACATTAACTAATCTGGTATCAGCTGCATGCTGATATCCCCATACCTCATTCAATAATGCTTCGCGAGTAAAAACTCGACCAGGCTCTTTTGCTAGCGCTGCTAGTAAATCAAACTCTAATCTGGTCAAAGCAATTTCCTTGCCATTCTTTAATACTTTATGCTCCATCTGATCAATAATTAAATCGCATACTCCTAGAGTCCCTACTTTTGCCACTCGCCTTAGTCTTGTATTGATCCTTGCAACTAACTCCTGAGGTTTAAATGGCTTAATCATGTAATCATCAGCACCGGCTTCAAGCCCTAAAACCACATCATGGGTATCACCTTTTGCGGTAAGCATCACAATTGGAACCATTGATTTTTCTCTGATAATTTTGCAAACCTCAATGCCATCAATGCCGGGCAACATTACATCTAATAAAACTAAATCAGGATTTTTTGCATTAAACAACCCCATAACTTGATCACCACGATTTACTAATTCAACCTCCATGCCAACACCAGTCAAAACGATGCTAAGCATCTCGGCTAAGTCTTGGTCGTCATCAACAACCATGACTAATGGCATTTAGGAACCGTGTTCCCAGGAGTTCAAATAAAGCTCCTGAGCGGGAGTTAATACATCTAAAGCCGACCCCATGCTTGCAAGTTTCATCCGGGCGACATTTTTATCAATTGAAATTGGAACATTATGCAATCCAGCTGGCAGATCTTTTCCTGCCTTTAGCAACCACTCTGCTGTTAACGCTTGATCTGAGAAAGACATATCCATTACAGAGGCTGGGTGACCTTCAGCAGCACCAAGATTTGCAAGNCTGCCCTCTGCAATTAGCAAGATTCGACGCCCATCANTCAACACATACTCATCTGTTTGATGACGCATCTTGGAATTTTTCTGCTTTGCATTTTTTTCTAACCATGCCACATCAATCTCAATATCAAAGTGGCCTGAGTTGGCCAATATCGCACCATCNTTCATCTGGTTGAAGTGNTCATCGCGTAGCACATCACGGTTACCAGTCACCGTGATAAATAGGTCGCCAATTGCAGCAGCCTCAGTCATTGGCATGACCCTGAATCCTTGCATCAATGCATCTAATGCTTTAGTTGGATCAATTTCAGTAACAATAACCTCAGCGCCCATACCTTTTGCGCGCTCAGCAACTCCTTTACCACAGTATCCAAATCCAGCGACTACCACAATCTTTCCAGCGACTAGCGTATTAGTTGCACGAAATATCGCATCAAATGTCGATTGACCAGTTCCATAACGATTATCAAACATATGCTTGGTGTCAGTGTCATTTACTGCAATCATAGGAAACTTAAGTGCTCCATCTTTAGCCATTTGGCTAAGACGAATAACCCCGGTTGTCGTCTCCTCGCAACCTGCCATTACGCCATCAATTAACTCGGTGCGAGTGGTGTGTAAAACGTTAACTAAATCGCAACCATCATCAAATACTAATTGTGGTTTTATGTCTAGTGCAGAGTTTAAATGTCCGTAGTAACCATCACGATCAACTGCATTTCTTGCAAAGACTGAAATTCCATACTCATGGACTAATGCCGCAGCTGTGTCATCCTGAGTTGAAAGAGGATTTGAAGCACATAGAGCCAATTCAGCACCACCAGCTTTTAATGCCAACATTAAATTCGCAGTTTCAGTTGTTACATGCATACAAGCAGCAATACGTACGCCGGTAAACGGTTTCTCTTTAGCAAATCTTTCTTTTATTTGTGCCAGAACTGGCATATTGCGGGCCGCCCACTCAATCCGCTTTTTACCCTCTGCGGCTAATTTTGAATCGGCAATGTCATTTTTAATGGCCGTTGTGGTGCTCATTTAATCTCCTAATTATTTAAGCTAATTAATCAATACTCTGCATCGATTGGCTATAAGGCAAAGATACCCTGTCTCAAATGATTTATCACCTTTAAATAAGGTTAAGAACTGTGTCCCTAATCTCTGCCATCTGCTTTTGCGTATCGGCCTCAACATTTAGCCTAAGTAATGGCTCAGTATTTGAGGCCCGAAGATTGAACCACCAATTTTCGGCAGTAACTGTTAAACCATCTAACTCATCGATTTGGTAATTATCTTGATATTTATCTTTAACTAATTGGATAGATTTATTGGCATCTTTAACCTTACTATTTATTTCACCACTAGAAACGTATCGAATATAAGGTTCTAACAAAGTTGAAAGTGACTTAGGGGTTGCCATCAACTCAGCCAAAGCATAAAGAGCTGCCAACATACCAGAATCTGCTCCCCAGAAATCTTCAAAATAAAAATGACCAGAGTGTTCCCCTCCAAATACGGCGCCAGACTCAGCCATTAAAGTTTTTATATATGAATGACCAACCCTGCTGCGCAAAGCATTCCCACCTTTTTCTGTGATGACTTCTGATACTGCCTTAGAAGATATTAGATTGTAGATAATCGTTGAACCAGGATTCGCTTTTAATTCCCGAGCTGCAATCAAACAAGTCAGCGCTGAGGGATTTACTAAATCACCGTTTTCATCAATTAAAAAACACCTGTCAGCATCACCATCAAAGGCTAAGCCAATATCTGCTTTTTCTTTTTTCACTTTTTTCTGTAAAGCTTTTAAATTCTCTGGTTCGATTGGATTTGCCTCATGGTTTGGAAAATCTCCATCTAATTCAAAGTACATAGGAGTTAAATCAACATTTAACCGCTGCATAACAGCTGGCGCAGTAAAGCCGGCCATCCCGTTACCGGCATCGATTACTACTTTTAATTTTCGCTTTTTAAAGGTATTTCTTGGAAATCTTGCTAATAAATAATCAACATAGTCATTAAGTAGATCTTGTTTTCTAACACTGCCTACCGGACGATTAGAGATCGGTACCCCCTCTTCAATTAACTTACGGATTTTCACCAATCCAGATTCTTGACCAATTGGTCGCGCGCCACTTTTGCAAAGTTTCATCCCATTGTATTTGGCTGGATTATGACTTGCCGTAAACATCACTCCAGGTAAATTCAATTTGCCAGAGGCAAAATAAAGCATGTCAGTTGAAGCTAAACCGATTCTTATTACATCCATCCCTTGACTGGTTGCACCATCTGAAAATGCATCAGCCAATGGGGCTGAGGATAATCGCATATCTTCACCCACCACTATTGTGGCTGGTTCACGTTCAGTCTCAAGAAACTTTGCAAAGGCAATTCCTAAGGAAAATGAGAAGTCTGGCGTTACCTCGTTTTTCACTAAGCCTCTTATGTCGTAGGCCTTAATTATTTTCTCAAGCATAATGCCCTTAACTTAGGGGTTGACGATAGAATTTAAAAATTAATTTGAGGGCAATACCCGAAGATGGCCTCGGCGGCCAAGTTCTGGCTGCATACTTTTGCTTGCTAAATCTGAAGCTGCTACCTCACGTACTGCATCGGCAATAGCCATTAAATCTTCATCTGACGGACCAGTATTTTGAACAACAATCTCTTCTTTTATTACATTCCAACCAACCGGAACTGTTAATCGCTCACTATGTTCTGCACATAGATCGTAATTATGTGGCTCTGCATAAGTTGAGAGCGGACCAAGAACTGCAGTTGAATCTGAATATATGTAAGTGAGGGTTTTAATGGCAGCGCTAGTACAGCTAGCTCGAGAGCATCGGCGACTTCCAGTTCTTCGCATGTAAGCAGGCTAATACGACTTGGGTGAAAAAGTTGGGATTTAGCCTCTACTAATCACTCGAGCATCAGATATTGGCTCAGAAGCAGTTTCTAAATTAGCTCCATTGTTCATTGGTAGGTAGCTAGTACCAATTTTTCCTACCTCTGGTAAGAATATAACTCCCCCACTAATTCCTCGTTTACTTGCAGTAACCTCAAGTCGATTTAATCCAGTAGGTGCACGCCAAGTCACAAAATTTGTCCCAGTTACTTTATTTGTAATCTTTTTGCCATTGATACCAGTAGCACTTATTTGTACATCAATTCGCTCGCCTACAAAATTCAAAATTGGTCTTGACCCAGTTAAATTCACACTCCATTTTTTTAACTCATCTGCACCGGTGGCCCACGCAATCTCAGCACTTTTATTNAAGATNAAATTGGATANCACNGAGGCAAAAATAGGCTGATCTGATTCAACTATTACAGAGAACGGTTGGCTAGTTGGAGCAAAAGTTAGTGGAATGCTTACCACTCGCTGACTTTTTACCTCAAGCTGTGAAAGACCAATCGGAATAAAATTACCATCGTTTGAATTTACAGTGACATCAATACTTGCATCAATTGTTGATGGTACTAGCAATCTAAGAGTATGGGTAACTGAGTTAGAGTTTGTAACTAACTTATCTAGCAATCCAGTAATTGCTGGAATGGTTACACTCTTGCGAGCAATTGCCACTGGAGCTACAAAATCAGCGCCCAACGACTTAAGGCCTTTTTTTCGCTCATCAAAGAGGTAAGAGCTAACTCGTCCAGATTTGGTCTTGATCGCAACCGCAATTGCTTCTTCGCCAGGAATTAAAGAATCAATTGCTATTTTTTTAGTTGAATTTTGAGCGATTGAAACCTCTCTTGGTTCTAGCAAGCCATTTGGAGTAAAAATCTCAATATCTACAACAGATTCACTGAATCCACTATTTGATATGTACAAAAATGATTTGCTAGTTAGTCCACCAGAGCCACCAATAAACCATTGTTCACCATTGCTAATCGAGCATGGCACTACCGCTTTCCAGCTATTGTTTGCAAAAGTTAGCGATGTGCCCGGATTGCCCTCTACTAAAATTGCATCTTCCTTGATGACGATAACGCTGCTTTTGCCCGGATTTAATCTTTTGCTAGCCCCATCAATTAATCTTCTGTTTATTTTCGAACTAGTTAAAGCTGCAATTGAAGAGACTTTGTCACCAATTGCCGGACAAACAGTTGCTGGGTAGGAAGAGGTTAGCTTTATCTGCTGGCTTCTCTCTGGCGCATAATATGAAAGACTTGCCAATATCAAAAATGCTAGCGGAATAGTAATTTTCTTATAGTTTAATCTTGTTAAATCAATTTTACTCAAATTCAATTGATACTTCTTCATACCAGCTCCTCCAGAGGCATTTCACGGCGCTTGCGCCCTGCTGGTAATGCCAACACGATCACAGTTAGCAGTGCAATAAGTTGGATAGAAATCCATGCTCTTCGACTTGTGCCATTGTGAGTTAACGATATTTCACCAGGTTCAGAGATCTTAAACATCGGAATTCCAAACGGATGCTGCTCAAGTGTCATAACTTTTCCATTGAGTAATAATTGCCATGATTTATCAAATTTTTCTGCCAACAAAATCACACCTTCGCCAGGGACAAAGGAGGTAGCTGCCGTATCGGAAGAGCTGATTGGAAAGAATTTACCAACTTTATTTTGGTATGTAACTCTGGCATGGGCTTTATCAACTTTCCATACCACCCCATCTTTTGTTGCAGAGCTTCGAGTAAATCCACCAATTCCATCAATAATTCGAACTAAACCAGCATCTGCTGGATTCTTCATGAATACATATTGAATTCCGTAGTAACCAAGTATCTGGCTGCTACTTCCGCCAACTCCATTTACTAAGTCCACGATAGTGTCATGAAATTGTGAAGGTGTTTTACTAGCCACATCAGCATTACCGATCTGTAGATCACCACCTCTGGTGACAAAATATTGCAATTGCTCTGGGCTCTTTCTAATTACTAAAGTTTTTGGACGCTCAGTTGTGGATGCTAAATCACTGATAAATGCTGGAATTACTTGTTCTTGGTTTGAACGAACTAAAGAATTAGCTCCCGTAGTTGCTGTCCAAATTGAGATTGAAATAATCGAAATAACAGTTATCACAGCAGATGCCGCTAATCCAATATGTTTTATTCCAAAGTTGCTTCGCTTAAGTTGTGGAATCAGTGTTTCAGTAATAGCAAAGAATGAAAGTAAGGTTAGCAACTGAGCGAAAATTACTAATGGACCGCTCCAGATTCTTTCAGCGTTACTACTATTTCCTTCGATAAAGTATGAACTTAGTGTTGCTGCCATGGAAATTGAAAACAAAGAGAGAATTGCAGCATTACGTTGACCTTTAGAGATCAGTGCCGCAACTAAATAGAGGAGTACTGGTGACAATAGAAAAAGTGGTGGAGAACCTGGTCCGCCAAGGTTAAACAGGAAAATTGATGATGGGCCAGCAGATTCAACAGCTAATCCTGGCTCCTTTAACGCTGCAACTGGATTTAAAATTAAGCTTAATGAAATTGGTAAATTCACAAAAAAAGGCATGAAAATTAATGCAGCCCGCTTCTTGTATTTTTCATCTCCTAAATTCCTTGAGATTTCCTGCCAGTTAAAAAGTTGCCAATTTGGAGAAGTGAAGTAGCTATAAAAAAATAGAACTGTGTGAAAAATAATCCAACTGAGTAAAAATAAGGGGAGAAAGTGCCAGCCAAGGATGCAATTAAAACTATTGAAAATATTTTGCGCCAGGTTAAATCAGATAATCCTTGATTTTTTTCAAGTAGCGTAAAAAGACCAGGCAACAGGATTGCTATAACAATTGTTCCCAGGCGCCCTTGATTTATAGCAGTTAAAACGGCAGGGGAGAAAGAGTATAAAAAAGCCACAAATGCGCTGGACTGCTTTGTTAGTGAGTATTTTCTTGCAGCCCGATAGCTGAGAATAAACAATAGAGTGGGAGTTAAGAAGAACAAAGCAGCGATAAAGGTCTGTGGGTTAGCCGCAGTTATAAATGATGCGATACCGATTACAGGTATCCAAGCTGGTGCAGCTTGACTACTGCCAAGTCCTACCAATTGCCATGAACTAACAAATGATGCAATCATTTCAGATGCACTATCTGGTGCCACAGCCATAGCACCACCAGACAGAGATCCATAACGGTTTCTTGAATATAGAAATGAGATGAATAAAGTTAGCGTGACTCCTAATAAGAGAGGTTGCCGTACTAAAGATCTAATTTTGCTAAAACTCTTACTTGATTGATACTGAATTTCATCAAAACTTTCGTCAATTACTCCAAGGTCTGAGTAATTCTTTGCCCCAATTGATTGGCCTTCGCCTCGGTTCGGTTTAAAAGCGCTAACAAGGGAGGAGGAGATACGTTCGATGATTGATCTGATCTGTAGGCCCCGACTTGGAATAAATGGTTTTATCACGCGGGCAGTTAAGACTCGACTTGATCTGCGATAGCGCCGCGACTTAATTAAATCTGCAGGTTTGAATATCAATAAACCAATCGCAGCAATCTCATCTGCTGCATATCCTGGAAGTTTTGCAAGCAAGTAAATTATGGATCGACCAATTGAGGTAAAAAGAAGTTGAATAGCAACCCAAGGCAGTATCCACCAACTTGAGTTGGCCAACAGCACAAAGGCTGCATTTCTTCTATCTAATAGCAGAGGGCGGTGCAAAATCGCATCACGCACATCAACTGATCTGCGCTCTGATGCGGCAGCCTCTGCGTGGTAAAGGATTGCTTGGCCAACACAAATTACTGAGTGACCGGCAATATGTGCTCGCCAGCCAAGATCGATGTCATCTCTAAACAACTCTAGGCTGGGATCAAAACCGCCTAGCTCTTCAAATAATGATCGCTTGAT
>B570J14230_10000156_pt1 | contig 24516 bp, 24 predicted proteins | sample LakMenepilimnion_3_FD_14230 | JGI IMG/M metagenome (IMG submission 14230) | reverse complement strand
GTGACGAAATGCGCATTACTTCATCCGTTAGGGAAACAGTTACCGGAATCGCATTTGCATCCTTGAATAACCGGGTAAATCTCTTGCGACTTGCTCGGTCATATCTTTTTAGGTTCGGCTTAGATTCATTAAGCAGCGCTCTTGCCCCATCAACAGCAACCTGAGCTAAATTATCGATACCGGGGTCGGTAGGTATTGGCGAAGTCATTACTCAACTAATTCTTTTAGCTTTACTAATGTTTTAGCCATAGCTTTAGGAACCCATTCACCTGAATCGCTAACCCACCACTTAGAGCGAGCATTTCTGCCATCCCAGCTTTCAATAACTAAGGTGGTACTTGCATCTATCTCTTTTAATTCATACTTCCAAACATTGTGCATCAAGTGCTGCCAGGCAATAATCTGGTTCTCTTGCCACTGTATTACTTCATTCTTAATAACATAAGGAATACCAACTTTCATTCGCATGCCAAACTTTGATCCTAAAACCAATTTATTTGGCCCTTTAATTATGCCCTTAACCGTTTCAGATCCATCCATTTTCGAGTGATTTTTTGGGTCTGAGATGAAGTCGAAAATTTTCTTTGCTGGAGCTTTAATTTCTAATTGAGCCTTGAAAAATAGAGGAATTCCAGTTTCTACTATTTCAGCCCGCTCTTTCATGTTTAGTGTGCTGCGTTTGAAGGGCGCTCGTACTCTAAAACAAACCCCATAATTGAAATTATCAAACTTCCTACACCGATTAGAACTAGCCACCAACCAATAATTAATCCCAAGCCAACGGTACAAGCAGATAATGCAACTGGCAGTGGCCACCATGAGTGAGGTGAGAAGAATCCCATTTCACCCGCTGAATCTGCAATTTCACCAAGTTGATTATCTTCAGGTAGTACATTTCCTAAACGCTTACTGGTGAACCAAAGATAAAAACCAACAATTAAGGAAAGCCCGGCGCTTAATGCGATTGCCGTAATTCCTACAGGTTCGCCACCAACTTGCCAGTAGATCACAGCCATAATTACATAAAATAGCGCTAAGCCTAAAAATAAAATCCAACTGGTTTTCATTAATGATCAGCTTTCTGAGCCATGTGCGGGTAATGCAAATCAAATGCTGGTCGCTCACTTCGAATCCTTGGCATGGAGGTGAAGTTATGGCGTGGTGGTGGACAAGATGTTGCCCACTCCAATGAAGCTCCATATCCCCAAGGGTCATCACTTGTAACCTTAGGCGCATTTCTAGACTGCCAAACATTTAAGAAGAATGGAATCATCGAAAGCGCTAACAGACCAGATCCAACAGTTGAAACCATATTCATATATGTGAAGCCATCAGATGCTAAGTAATCTGCGTAACGACGAGGAAAGCCTTTAATTCCTAGCCAATGCTGAATTAGGAAGGTTAAATGGAAACCAAAGAACAATGTCCAAAAGTGAATTTTGCCCAAAGTTTCATCCAACATTCTTCCTGTGAATTTTGGCCACCAGAAATAGAAGCCTGCAAACATTGCAAAGACCACAGTTCCAAATAAAACATAATGGAAGTGTGCAACAACAAAGTAGGAGGCTGATACTGCAAAATCAAGTGGTGGGCTAGCCAGAATAATTCCAGTCAATCCGCCGAATAGGAATGTAATAAGGAAACCAATCACAAATAGCATCGGCGTCTCGAATGTAACCGATCCTCGCCACATCGTTCCTATCCAGTTAAAGAACTTAACGCCAGTTGGAACACCAATCAAAAATGTCATGAATGAGAAGAATGGCAGCAGTACCTGGCCACTTGCATACATATGGTGTGCCCAGACCGCTACGGACAACGCAGCAATTGCAATAGTTGCAGCGATCAAGCCTTTATAACCAAAGATTGGTTTGCGGCTAAAGACTGGCAAAATTTCAGTTGCAATACCAAAAAATGGCAGAGCCAAGATATAAACCTCTGGATGGCCAAAGAACCAAAATAGATGTTGCCATAACATAGCTCCGCCGTTGGCTGGATCAAATATATGGCTACCAAATAATCGATCTGATTCCAGCGCTAAAAATGCTGCAGCAAGTGGTGGGAACGCGATCAAAACCAAAATTGAAGTTAAAAGTACATTCCAAGAAAAAATAGACATTCTAAACATAGTCATTCCTGGAGCGCGCATAGTCAAAATTGTTGTTACAAAGTTAACGCCACCAAGGATGGTTCCAAGTCCACCAATAGCAAGGCCTACCAACCAAAGATCAGCACCAATTCCAGGTGAGTACTGGGCATTAGATAACGGTGCATAAGCTGTCCAACCAAATGAAGCTGCTCCACCTGGAGTAATGAATCCAATAAATGCCATCGTTCCACCAAATAAATACAACCAATATGAAAGCATGTTTAATCTTGGGAAGGCCACATCGGCTGCGCCAATTTGAAGTGGCATGATCACATTGGCAAAACCAACAAAGAGTGGTGTTGCAAACATGAGCAGCATGATGGTGCCGTGCATAGTAAATATCTGGTTGTACTGCTCATTACTCAAGAACTGCATGCCAGGCCTTGATAACTCACCTCTAAGTAATAGGGCTAGCAGACCACCAATTAAGAACCAAGCAAATGATGTAATTAAATATAGGTAGCCAATAGTTTTATGATCTGTTGAAGTTAACCATTTCACTAATAACCGGCCCTTTGAAGTTGGCGCTGGCGCCATTGGTGCAGAAGAAATTACCGGGCGTTGGGCGTAGGTGGTCATGAGAGCGCTGCTTTCTCTTCGGCGACTAAATTAGCTAGATATGTTTGATACTCACTTGGAGTTACAACTTTTACGGTAAATAGCATCTGGGCATGATTTCGACCGCACAAAATATTACAACGTCCTGGATAAGTACCTAATTTATTTGCAGTGAACTCCAATTGATTAGTTACCCCTGGCAAATTCTGCATCTGGATCATAAAAGCTGGAATCCAAAATCCATGGACTACATCATTAGCATCTAAGGTGAAGCGAACATTCTCACCCTGCGGTAGATATAACACTGGAGGCTGTGCTGGAGTACCAGTAACAGTTGCGCTCTTATAATCACCGGCATCCTTATATTTAAATTGCCATGACCATTGAAAACCAACAACATCTATAAAGTGTGAAACTTGAGAATCAGGAGAGATTTTAACAATTTTCGATTCGCGCTGAACGGTGAAATAGAATAAAACTGCAACGATAATAAATGGAATGACTGTGTATGCCACCTCAACTGGAATGTTGTACTGAGTTTGTTTCGGAAAATTCTCATCTTTTTTACGGTGGAAGAAAACTGGCCACAAAATCAAAATTAATGTAAATACACCAACAACAGCTGCTGCGATCCACGCACCTTGCCAAAGTGATAATGATTGGTCATTAACGCTGGAAAGACCCTCTTCAAAACCAAGTCCTGGCACATCCTCTTTCGCGCAACCAGCCAACAATGGGCTCAGAGCCAATAACAGTAAAGGGGATTTTCGGTAAGCCATACGCATAGGCTTAAGGATAACCTTCTGCCATAGCAATGTCGCACGCAGGTGGTTGGGGGTAACAGGTGGTTCGCATCACAGCGGATTTTCAGCAGGAAAGAGTGCTGCACCCTGCCGCAATGGCCCTTTTGAATCACTCTTTTTCCCAAGGTTGGGCCGATCCAAATAAGTTAAACAATAACTCAAGGCAGACCGCAATACTCCTCCAGCAGGTACGGCAAAAATTTGCAGAGTTGCTAGATGTAAGAGCTGATGAGATCGAGTTTTCAGGTGAGAGTGATCTTGGATTTGAATTAGGAATTGCTGGATTACTAAATACTCAGAGCCAGATGATTTATTCAGCTATAGATCGTCAACGAGTTTTTGCAATTGCTCAATCGCATGAAAAAAATGGCAACAAAGTTAATTGTTTGCCGGTAGATAAAAATGGCGTAATCAAACTTTCCACTACAACTGAAAAAGATGTTTTGGTTTGGCAGGTGGCAAATGGTGAGACCGGAAATATTCAGGCCAATCCAAAATCACAAGCTCTGATTTTTGCTGACTGCACTGCCAGTGGAGTTGATTATCTGCCTGAATTCAAATACCACACCGCTCTTTTTGATAGTAAGAGTTGGCAGGGGCCAGCAGGTCTTGGCTTATTGATAATTAAGGATGCTGAAAAATGGCGCAACCCCTCACCACATAATGATTTCAGTAGAAGCTTAGGCACATACTCAATCCCCCTAGCCATCGCTAGCTCAGTTGCTCTTGAGGCATACCTTTCTGATACCGATATCAGAGCCAAACTTAAGAAACTTCTTATCGAGTTTATAAGTGAGCAGATCAGCGATGTCGATATTGCCTCGACTGATAATGGTTTATCAAAGTTTTTATCCTGCTCATTTGCCAATGTTGAATCTGACCGACTACTACTTGAGCTAGAAAAATTAGGTTTTGCAGTTGACTCAGGCTCGGCATGCAAATCAGCTGATATGCAACCAAGTCATGTGCTGGCGGCAATGGGCCGGCCAATTGTTGGCAATATACGCATTACCTTGCATAAAGATATTACTGAACAAATGGTTGTTGAGTTTTGCCAGGCTTTGAAGATATCAGTTGAGAAATTACGTAAAAACTAACCTGCTAATTTCACATTTAGGTGCGGCTTAATCTCATCCGCTGCCGCTTTTCCATAAGCGGTTTCAAATCTAGTTAGAAACTCATCTTTACTAAATCGATACTCCTGTGTGCCAGTGGTTTCAATGCAATAGGTTGCAAGTAGGGAGCCAAGTTGTCCGCACCTTTCATGACCTAAGCCCCAAGAAAGGCCGGCAATAAAGCCTGATCTAAAATTATCGCCAACTCCAGTGGGATCTAATTTTTCTTTTTCCTGTGGCACACCTACATAAATTGTTTCCTTGCCATGCTCTTCAATTTGAGCACCCTTCGATCCCAAAGTAACGACTCGAACCTGAACACGATCAAATAATTGGCGATCAGTCCAACCAGTTTTTTGGATTGCTAGAGCTAACTCATACTCATTCAAAAATAGATACCTTGCGCCCTCAATTAGTTGTGCAATCTCTTTGCCATCCATCCGCGCCATTTGTTGTGATGGATCAGCAGCAACTGGAATATTTAATGCTCTAGCCATTTCGGAGTAACGCATCATCGCCTCTGGATCATCTGGTGAAATAACCAACAGATCAAACTTTCCAGTTTTAGCAATGATTGGCTCTAACTCAATATTTCTAGCCTCGCTCATTGCGCCAGGAAAAAACGAGGCAATTTGATTTAGCTCAGTATCTGTTGTGACCATAAATGTTGCAGTGTGAAGTTTGTCAGAAACTAAAACATGTGAGGTATCAACCCCGTGGCGCTTAAGCCAAGCTTCATAATCAACCCAATCTCGACCAACTGCTGCAATTAGAATTGGATTTAAACCGAGTGCACCCATTCCAAATGCGATATTGGCCCCGCAACCACCTCTTCTAATTTCTAAGGTGTCGACTAAAAAAGATAGTGAAACTTTGGCGAGGGATCCTGCAACTAATGAATCGGTGAATTTTCCACCAAAACTCATGATGTGGTCGCCACCGACTGAGCCGGCGACCGCCACCTTCATATCTGTTATTTAACTTAAATTAGTTAAAAGAATCGCCGCAGGCGCATGAGCCTTGAGCATTTGGATTATCAATTGTGAAGCCTTGCTTCTCAATTGTGTCAACAAAATCGATGCTTGCACCCATCAAATATGGTGTGCTCATTTTGTCAGTGACCACTTTTACTTTTTCTGCACCAAACTCAGTAATAGTGTCACCCTCAAGAGCGCGATCATCAAAATAAAGCTGGTAGCGAAGTCCTGAGCATCCACCTGGTTGAACTGCAACACGAAGGCTTAGATCATCTCGACCTTCTTGTTTTAAAAGTGCTGAAACCTTTTGGGCTGCAACATCAGTTAATGCAATACCAGTAGTTGTAGTTGTTGTACTTGTCTCTGTGCTCATACTCACTTACTCTCCAATACCTAACTTAGGCTCATAGGCTACTAGTTCTTGCCAAGGATTTCTGCACCAAAACCTGTGAGCGTTTACACTTACTCATATGGGAATAAGCGATCTACTGCTGCTGGGAAGTGAGCAGGATCCAAATAGTGAGCGTGGAGTCTCCTGCGATGGAACTCTTCCCGCAGCAAGTGATCCGCAGTTGGTAGCCCGAGCGATTGCTGCCCGATCATCCCTTGGTGATCGAGCCATGGTTTTAGGCCATCACTATCAACGTGATGAGGTTATTAATTTTGCAGATATTCGCGGAGATTCATTTAAATTGGCGCAAGCTGCAGCTGATAACAACAGAGCAGAATTTATCTTCTTTTGTGGTGTTCACTTCATGGCAGAAAGTGCTGACATTTTAACTTCGCCAAATCAAACTGTAATTTTGCCAGACCTAGCTGCTGGTTGTTCAATGGCAGATATGGCAACTGCTTCACAGGTGCAAGATTGCTGGCAGGTATTAGAAAAATTAGGTGTTGCAAAACAAACAATTCCAATTACATATATGAACTCATCAGCAGCCATTAAAGCATTTACTGGAAAAAACAATGGCGCAGTTTGCACCTCATCAAATGCTGCGCGGGCGATGAAGTGGGCATTTGAAAAGGCAGATAAAATCTTATTTCTACCAGATCAACATTTGGGCAGAAATACTGCAGTCTTATCTCTTGGTCTATCGCTGTCTGATTGCGTGGTCTTTAATCCCTGGAAAGCCAATGGTGGTCTTACCGATGATCAGATTAAAAATGCCAAGGTAATCCTTTGGCGTGGGCATTGTTCAGTCCACGGTAGATTTTCAATACAAAATATAAATGATATTCGGGCCAAGCTTTCCGGAGTTAAAGTGCTTGTGCATCCTGAGTGCCAACATGAGGTGGTTTCCAATGCTGATGTTGTTGGCAGCACCGAGATGATCATCAAAACTGTGGAGCAATCTCCTGCTGGATCAAAATGGGCGATTGGAACTGAGTTAAACCTAGTCCAGCGTTTGGCCAATGAGAACTTGGATAAGCAGATAGTTTTCTTAGATAAAACTGTGTGTTATTGCTCAACAATGAACCGAATTGACCTGCCACATTTAGTTTGGGCGATGGAATCATTGGTTTCTGGCCAAGTTGTTAATCAAATCAAGGTAAAAACTGAGGTTGCCACCTACGCAAAAGTTGCATTAGAGCGAATGTTGGCCCTACCTTAATCTCATGTCCGAGAAAAAAGGTAAGCCCACTCCTAAGCGGAAAGTGGCAGAGGCAAAACTTAAGGTTTCATCGCTTTCACCAAATGCAAGTAAAGAGGCTAAGAAAGCGTTAAAGGCTCAATCACGTATTCGTAGATTAGAAGCCAGAGCTGCATATATGCGTGGTGAGGAAAGTGCACTACCAATCCGAGACAGAGGTCCAGCACGTAGATTTGTTAGAAATTATGTTGATACTCGCAAATCAATTGCCGAGTACTTCCTAATAATTATCATGGTGGTTTTATTCTTAACTGTAATTCCAATTCCAGTAGTGCAATTAGCTGCGGTTGCAGTGATGTACTCATCAATGATTTTTATAACACTAGATGGCATCTTGTTATCTAGAAGAATCAAAAAACTTGTTAAAGAACAGTTCCCAAATGAGTCCACTAAAGGAATCGGCCTTTATGGCTGGATGCGGGCAACTCAACTTCGACGTCTTCGCGCCCCTGCCCCACAGGTTGAAATTGCTGGGCGAAAAAGAAAGAAGTAATTAAGCCCTAGGTGTTGGGCTAACGGTTAATGCTGGATCGGTGGTGATTACGCCAGCTAATGCAGCATCTATCTCAGCCATAATTGATTTATCTAGCTTTACTCCTGAAGCCTTAGCATTCTCTTTGATCTGCGAAGGTTTGCTAGCGCCAATGATCGCACTGGAAACATTTGGATTTTGTAGCACCCAAGCAATCGCAAGCTGTGCCGGAGTTAAATCAACTTTTTTCGCAATTGGTATCAATTTTTGAACTGCAGAGAGAATTTCCTCATTCATAAAACGCGAAATCATATTTGCGCCACCTTTTTTATCGGTCGCGCGAGAGCCAGCAGGTGCTTTCTTGCCTGGCAAATACTTTCCACTTAATACTCCTTGAGCAATTGGTGACCAAACAATTTGGCCAATCCCCTCTTTCTCAGAAAGTGGCACAACCTGGGACTCAATTACCCGCCAAAGCATTGAGTATTGAGGTTGGCTTGAGATAAATCGGTAATAGCCTTTTTGATCTTGGATTTTTAAAGCGGCTGCAATCTGCTCAGCATTCCATTCAGAAAAACCAATGTATAAAACCTTGCCACTTCTGATCAAATCATCAAATGCACCTAAGGTCTCCTCCAGTGGAGTTTCATAATCAAAACGATGTGCTTGATAGAGATCAACATAATCTGTTTTTAAACGCTTAAGTGAGGCATTGCAAGACTCCATGATGTGTTTACGAGATAAGCCTCGATCATTCTTGCCAGTACCAGTTGGCCAATAAACCTTTGTGAATAATTCATAGGATTCTCGCTTAACACCCTTTAAAGCTTTGCCCATCACTGACTCAGCCCTTGTGCCTGCGTAAACATCTGCAGTATCTAAAGTTGTAATGCCTAAATCCAACGCAGCTTTAACACACTTTATTGCCGACTGCTCTTCAACTTGTGAGCCGTGGGTGATCCAATTTCCATAGGTAATCTCTGATACATACATTCCCGTACTGCCAAGCCGCCTATATTCCATAACGCAACCATAATCCGCTGCTTAGGTGATGGCAATCGGCGTGGTGAGTTGATTCAGGGTTACTTTGCCTGCAAACTCAGCCTCTCAACTTAATACTGAAATGATTTAAAAGTGTGCCTGGGGGAAGTCGGTGTAAATCCGACGCTGTCCCGCAACCGTAAGAGATTAAAAATCTTAAGTCGGATTACCCAACACAACTTAGTTATTTACCACCCGTCGAGGATTGCGGGGCGGGAATTCTCATCTAGATGAGTTTTTTCGCTTACGTGAAACTCTCACCTAGAGAGGCAACACATGTTTGAGAAAATGTTAAATGAGGGAAAGAAATTTTTCCCCGGAATCATTGCAGCAGCTGTAATAATTGGTGGAATAGTTTTTTACTCCGCGCAAACAACAGATAAATGCGTAAATGTAGTCATTGACTACGGCGTTCTTGATGCAGATGCTAAGCCTTATGAAAAATGTCTAGCCACCGAGGGTGAAATAACCGCTCTTGAGTTAATGGAAAATTCAAATTTTAAAATCCAGGGCACAGACAAGTACGGAACGGCGGTAGTTTGTCGATTAAATAATCTACCTAAAGCAGATGAACCGATTGGTATTAAAGGCCATGAGGATTACATTGAAAGCTGCAAGGAGATGCCGGCTGAGTTTGCCTATTGGGCCATCCTTGAAAAACGTAAACAAGCCATTCCTAACCCAGCTGATTTAAATACCAAATGGGCATGGGCTGAGGTCGGGGTCGCCGACTTAAAACTAAATCACGGTGATTCAATTGCCTTTGTCTTTGCCGATAATGGTAATGTTAAGTTTCCGAAGTAGGAGTCCAAATGTTATCTAGCAATAATGCACCAGTAATTGTTCGCGTGGAAAAAACCACTGCGGGTAAATCTTTGGTAGCAAAAGTTATTGGACTTTTTGCCCACCTTGGAGTTCTTTACACCGGCACAGTAATCGCAGAGTACGCATGGCGTCTTTGGGCTGCTTGCTAAAAAAGTTTTAAAGAACTGGCTTGGCTTTATCTAACTTTAGATGGCACAAATGGAAGTGAAACCACTGTAAAAGGTGCGTCAGCTCCCCGGATATCAATTAATAGTTGATCATCTTTTTTGACATTTGAATCGATCAAAGCCAAGCCAATTCCTTTTTTAAGGATTGGCGAAAAGGTTCCGCTGGTAACAACTCCGATTTCATTACCTGCTAAGTCTTTAACTTTCATATCTTTGCGAGGAATCGCTCGATCATTTGCCAAAATTGCCTTAAGTTTTAACTTAGTTCCGCCCTCTTTTTGCTTAACTAGAACATCTCTGCCACTAAATTTTGGTTTACTCCATCCAACTGCCCAACCAGCACTGGCTTGAACTGGTGAAATATCAAGTGAGAGCTCATGACCATGCAGTGGGTAGCCCATCTCTGTTCGCAAAATATCCCGAGCTCCCAATCCACAAATCTCGCCATTTAATTGATTCACAATTTGAACTAATTTATCCCACACTTTTTCTGCATCAGACCAAGTTGGAATAATCTCAAACCCAAGCTCACCGGTATAACCAGTTCGGCACAAAATCACATCAGCGGATTCGATTTTGGCAGATTTAAAAGCCATGTAATCAAGATCAGATTCGATCCCTAATAAACCCAAGGCTTTAACACTGTCTGGGCCCTGTAATGCTAAAACTGCATAATCCTTGTGCTGATTTACTAACCTTAATGTTGATGGCGCACTTGCTTTTAACATCTGAAAAACTGCTGTGGTGTTTGCAGCATTGGGAATCAAGAAAAGATCTGAATCCGAGTATTTGTAAACAATTAAATCATCGACCACTCCACCATTTTCATTGCAAAGCAGGTTGTATTGAGCCTGACCTGCTTCGATACGGGTTAAATCATTTGTGACCATTTGATTCAAAAACGCAAGAGCACCCTCACCCTTAATTGATATTTTCCCAAGGTGTGAAACATCAAATAAACCAACTCGTTCGCGGACCGATGTGTACTCAGCAATTACGCCAGATTGTGCATACTCAATTGGCATTAACCAACCACCGAAATCGGCCATCTTGGCATTTAGCTGAAGATGACGATCTGAAAGAGGTGAGTTATTCATAGCGCAAATCTACACTCAAATACCGAATTATCACCTTTTTCTACAATCCCTTAGGATTGGCAGGTATTTGAAGTTCAAACTTTCCCCTCTGGCAAACAGGAGCGATATGGTCAAGGTTAAATTAACTACCAAAGTAGATAGCGATATCTTGGTGGTTGGACTTACCAAAGTAAATAACAAACTTCAGATTGAATCTAATGGAGCACAACTAGAAAGCGTCTCCTTACTTGCAACCTTAACTGCAATCGGTGCCACCGCAAAAGCCGATGAGGTTATTAAATTGCCGGGCAAAAATACCAAGTTAGTAATTTTCACCGGCTTAGGAGATGGCTCATCAAATTTAAATGCTGAAACTTTGCGTCGTGCAGCAGGAGCTGCCGCCAGAGAGCTGCATGGCCACAAGATGGCTACCTTTGCTTTGCCACATAAATCAGTAGTTGAGCTATCTGCAATTGCAGAGGGTGCAGCACTTGGTGCATATACATTTACTGAGTTCTTGGGCAACACAAAGGCAGAACAAAAGGCACCTCTTGGGTCTGTCAGTGTTTACTCTAAATTTACCGAGACCGCTCAAGCAAAAGCGGCAGCAAAACGTGCTGAAATTATCGCCGAGCAAACTTTTTTAGTACGAGATTTAATCAACACTCCGCCAAGTCATTTAACCCCAGATTCATTTTCGCAGCGGCTTAAAAAACTATCCTCAAAGTACGGCGTCAAAGCTGAGATCATCACAGATACTGCACTTAAAAAATCAGGCTTTGGCGGGATCATTGCTGTCGGTCAAGGATCAGCAAATCCGCCAAGACTTTTGCATGTCACATACTCACCCGCAAAAGCTAAAAAGCGTTATGCATTTGTTGGCAAGGGAATCACATTTGATACTGGTGGGCTAGCGTTAAAACCTGCCAATGGCATGGAAGCAATGAAATCAGATATGTCTGGGGCAGCCGCAGTTATCGGCGCCGTTTTTGCCATCGCACAATTAAAACTGCCTATTGCCGTAGATGGCTGGGCACCACTTGCTGAAAACATGGTTAGTGACAATGCCACAAGACCAAGTGATGTTATTACTATTTATGGTGGAAAAACTGTTGAGGTTTTAAACCCAGATGCTGAAGGAAGATTGGTATTAGCAGATGCTTTAGTTAAAGCAGCAGAGGTTGGTAAAAAATCTGGAGGGTTGGACGGAATTATTGATGTTGCAACATTGACCGGAGCACAAGTGGTAGCACTTGGCACTAGAACCTCTGCAGTAATGACCAACAATGAAGAGTTTAGTAGTCAGTTTTTATTAGCAGCTGAGATTGCTGGTGAATCATTTTGGCCAATGCCACTTCCAGTAGAACTTAGAGCATCACTTGACTCCCCGGTTGCCGATCTAGCAAACATTGGCGATCGAATGGGTGGAATGTTGGTGGCTGGTTTATTCTTGAAAGAGTTTATTGACCCGCAAACTCCATGGCTTCACTTGGATATTGCAGGGCCTGCTTACAATGAAAAAAATGCACATGGCTATACGCCAGTTGGTGGCACCGGTATCGGTCTGCGCTCACTTGTGCAATTAGCTGAGTTGGCTTCATCACAATCATAATGTCGGCAAACTGGCTGGTTTATCAGCAGGGTCAATTCGTGGCAGGATTACCTCATGGCCGATTTTGATCTAGTAATTCTCGGTGGCGGCAGTGGTGGATATGCCGCAGCACTTCGTGCATCTCAACTGGGCCAAAAGGTTGTATTGATTGAGAAAGATAAATTAGGCGGAACCTGCCTACATAAAGGATGTATCCCAACCAAGGCTTTGTTACATGCTGGTGAGATTGCAGATAACACCCGCCATGCTAGTGAGTTTGGTGTAAAGGCTGATTTTCATTCTATGGATATGCCAGCTGTTAACACTTATAAAGATGGAGTGATTGCCAAACTTCATAAAGGATTAGAGGGTTTAGTTAAATCTAGAAATGTTACATATGTACAAGGCTCCGGTAAATTGGTTTCAAATAACTCAGTTGAGGTCAATGGAACTAAATACACAGGCAAGAATGTAATTCTTGCAACCGGTTCATATCCTAAAACCTTGCCTGGCCTTGAGATCGATGGAAAGCAAATCATTACCAGCGAGCAGGCAATCAAACTTGATTATGTTCCTAAATCTGTAATTGTCTTAGGCGGCGGAGTAATTGGCTGTGAGTTCGCATCTGTTTGGAAATCTTTCGGTGCTGAGGTAACAATAATTGAGGGACTTAATCACCTTGTTGCATTAGAGGATGAGTCTTCTAGCAAGCAGTTAGAACGAGCTTTCCGTAAACGGGGAATTAATTTTGAGCTTGGGGTTAAATTCAAATCAGCAGAGTCAGGCAAAAAAGGTGTGAAGATTACTTTGGAAGATGGCAAAGAGTTCTCTGCCGATATTTTGTTAGTAGCAGTTGGTCGAGGTCCAGTTTCAGCAGGTCTTGGTTATGAAGAGGCTGGCATAAAGATGGATCGTGGTTATGTATTGGTCGATAACAAATGCCGTACCAATGTGCCAGGAGTTTGGGCGGTGGGTGATCTAATTCCTACCTTACAACTTGCCCATGTTGGTTTTGCTGAAGGAATTATGGTGGCCGAAGAGATTGCTGGATTAAATCCACGTGCGATTAATTACGATGGCGTTCCGCGAGTTACATACTCTGAACCTGAGGTGGCATCAGTTGGACTAACAACTGCTGCAGCTAAAGCTGCTGGAAATGATGTGGTTGAACTAAATTATGATTTGGCTGGAAATGGCAAAGCAAATATTTTGAAAACTGCCGGGTCAGTTAAATTGGTTGCCAAGAAAAATGGTCCAATCCTTGGTATTCACATGGTTGGCTCAAGAGTTGGTGAATTATTGGCTGAGGCGCAATTAATATTCAACTGGGAGGCTGATGCTGCCGATGTTGCGCAACACATCCATGCCCATCCAACCTTGTCAGAGGCCATGGGTGAGGCACACTTAGCCCTGGCTGGTAAGCCGCTTCATGCTCACGGGTAATTTGGCTATGGTTAATAGAAAGGTTGGAAGCAAATGACATTTTCAGTAACCATGCCTGCACTTGGCGAATCAGTAACAGAGGGAACAGTTACGCGTTGGCTTAAAAAAGAGGGCGATCAGATTGCCGTTGATGAACCACTTCTAGAAGTTTCTACCGACAAAGTTGACACAGAAATTCCATCTCCAGTTGCTGGAGTATTACAAAAAATTGTTGTTCAAGTTGATTCAACTGTTGCAGTTGGTGCAGAGCTTGCAGTTATTTCAGAATCAGGATCACCCGCAAAGGCAACAACTCCTGCCCCAGTTTCAACACCAGCTCCAGTTTCAACACCAGCTCCAGTTTCAACACCAGCTCCAGTTTCAACACCTGCGGCAAATAACCAAGGCACAACCATCGTTTCAATGCCTGCTTTAGGTGAATCAGTTACCGAAGGAACAGTAACTAGATGGTTGAAAAAGGTGGGCGATACTGTTGCAGCCGATGAAGCATTACTTGAAGTTTCAACTGACAAAGTAGATACCGAAATTCCATCTCCTGTTTCAGGGACAGTTTTAAGTATTGATGTTCCTGTTGATTCAACTGTGGCTGTCGGTGCAAGACTTGCCTCAATTGGTGGTTCAGGTGGCGCAGCTGCAGCTAAACCAACACCTGCTCCTGTGCAAGCTGCTCCTGTAATTTCTACACCTGCCCCAGTTGCTCCAACACCTGCTCCAGTACAAGCCGCACCGGCAGTTACTGCTCCAGCTCCGATTGCATCTTCATCAGCTGCAGCCGTTAGAGCAGATGATGCATATGTAACACCAATCGTTAGAAAATTAGCCGCAGAAGCTGGTGTGAATCTTTCAACAATTAAAGGCACCGGTGTCGGTGGACGTATTCGTAAAGAGGATATTTTGGCAGCAACACCTCGTGCTGCTGCAACTCCAACTGCTGTAGTAATGGCATCAACAGCTGCTGCCCCACGTGGTCCAATTGCAGTCTCACCACTTCGTGGAACAACTGTGAGTATGTCGCGATTAAGAAAAGTTATTGCTGATCGAATGGTTGAATCTCTTAAGATTTCAGCCCAGTTAACTACAGTTGTTGAGGTAGATGTAACAAAGATTGATCGTTTAAGAAATGCAGCTAAGGCTTCATTTGAATCCCGTGAAGGTGTTAAGTTAACTTTCTTACCATTTTTTGCCGTCGCAGTTTGCGAAGCGCTAAAGCAACATCCTGTTCTGAATTCATCTGTTGAGGGTGATCAAATTACTTATCATGGCGCCGAACATTTAGGTGTCGCAGTTGATACTGATCGTGGATTGTTGGTTCCAGTTGTTAAAGATGCTGGTGACTTAAATATGGGTGGAATTGCTCGAAAGATTTCAGATGTAGCAGCAAGAACTCGTGAAAATAAAATTACACCAGATGAATTAGGCGGCGGGACATTCACCATCACCAACACTGGATCACGTGGCGCGTTGTTTGACACACCAATTATTAATCAACCTCAGGTTGCAATTCTTGGCTTAGGTGCAGTTGTTAAGCGCCCAATGGTTGTAAAAGGTGCAGATGGTGGCGAAACTATTGCGATCAGGTCCATGGTTTATCTAGCTCTTTCATACGATCACCGAGTTGTTGATGGTGCGGATGCGGCAAGATTCTTAGTAACTTTAAAGGAAAGATTAGAAGAAGGTCGATTCGAATCTGATTTAGGGTTGTAATTTGCCACGTAATAAGAAGATTGCAGTTACAGGCGCCTCCGGATTGATTGGAAGCGCTCTTTGTGCTCAATTAAAAAGTGATGGCCATCAAGTTATAAAGCTAGTTAGAAGGCCAGCACGATTGTCTGATGAGGTCAGCTGGGACCCACAAAGAGGTGAAATTAATTTAGATTTATTAGAGGGCGTAGATGCTGTTTTTCATCTTGCCGGAGCTGGTGTTGGCGATAAGCGCTGGTCAGCCTCATACCGTTCTGAAATTCTAAACTCAAGATTGTTAGGAACTACCACAATTGCTAATGCTTGCGAACAATTACAACCAGAGGTCTTTATCTCAGCAAGTGCGATTGGTTACTACGGTGAAACAGGCAATAGATCAGTTACTGAAGTAGACCGAGGTGGCGAAGATTTTCTATCAATTGTTTGCAGAGAATGGGAATCTGTAGCCAATCTTGCACCAAGTGTTAGAACTATTAAGTTGAGAACTGGATTAGTACTAGATCCAACTGGTGGAGCACTTGGAAGAATGTTGCCATTATTTAAGTTTGGATTAGGTGGAAAGTTAGGTTCTGGAAAACAATGGTGGTCTTGGATCACTTTGCATGATCAGATTAGAGCCATGGTTTTCTTAATGAACTCTAAGCTTGAGGGCGCAGTGAACTTAACCTCACCAAATCCAGTCACAAATCAAGAATTCACCGCCGCCCTTGCCAGAACACTAAAGCGGCCAGCAATATTTCCAGCTCCGGCATTTGCCCTTCGCGCCGTGCTTGGTGGATTTTCAACTGAGGTTCTAGGTTCGAAGAAAGTTATTCCAAAAGTTTTAATGGATAATAATTTTGAGTTTGATTATCCGCATGTTTTGGCTGCTCTTACCGCTTTAGTTGATGAATAGCTTTCGCAGCTAAATACCCACTGCTCATTGCACCCTGTTGGGATGGTACTGACATGTGATCGCCTGCGATAAAGATCCCATCACCAATCTGTAAATTCCTAGTTTTTTTCTGCCCAGGTAAATGCTCAGGCAATGATTGTTTAATCTCGTATTTGGCCACATAATCCCAAGTTTTTGTATTTACCTGCCACATATCTGCCAACTCTTTTCTGAAAACACTTTCCGTTATGGGCTGTAATGAGGTTGCGCTGATTAGGTGCTTATCCTTTGGTGCATATTTCCTAGACACCTGACTAATTACAATGGAATTAACCAATTTGGATCTATTTGAAATTGCTAAGTACTTACTCTGATTTGGTAATTCCGAGGTCGTAAAATAGGCGGTAGTACTTGCCAACATTTTTGGCACCTTAACGCCATTAACAAGCTGAGCTGCAGTAGTTGGATCAGTTGCAACTATTACATACTTCGCGCTGTATTTAGCCCACTTGGTTATCACTTGCCCGGCAGCCACAGATTGGACTGGTTCATTTAACCTTAGGTTAAGCACAGGTTTTGCCAATGCCTTTGAAAACTCCCCCACACCTGCAGCTGGGACGCCGGGAAGAGATTTAACAAAACTGCGTAAAATCTCTTGCGCAACATCTGCTGCAATAATTTTAGGATCAGTAAGAAAAACACCTGATAAAAAAGGTTGTAAAACTTTCTCATACAGCTTAGGGAATTTACTGGCATATTCACCGAAATCCTTGCTGTTACTAATCACAGGATTTATCACAAAATTAACAAAATTTAACTTCTCTCCTGGAGAACCAATTTTGCTAGAAAGTGTGGCAGGTGCGAATCCGACCTTTAAATTCTGATCGACTAATCTAATTTGTCCAGCAATATATCTAAAATCTAAAGTGGAAATTAAATTTGTTTTTGCAACCTGCTCATAAGAAGGATTAATTACCTGAAATCCCCGGTCACAGATAAAACCATCAATTTGATCACTTCTTACTCGGCCGCCAACACCATCACTTGCTTCAATGAGTAGAATTGAGTGATTTAACGCTTGCAACTTCCTAGCAGCTGTAAGGCCGGCCAGCCCTGCCCCAACAACAATGCAGTCAAAACTCATTCTTATCTAAATGAGATTTCTCTGGCCTGATCAATAATTTTTGCAACCGCTAGTGCTTGATCTGTGCTAATCGGCCACTTACCACCAGATAATGCGTTTTTTACCAGCGAATAAAATTCGGTGTAATTTCCATCAATTCCCTTGTATTCAACTACCTGATCACCTTTGTGGATTAACGCTGCACTTGTAGTTCCTACTTGCCACTTTCCATCTTTTGGATAAGCACCACTCTTTAACAAATTCTCTTGAGGGTCTAAATCCTTAATAACCAAGGTTGCTTTATTTCCAACCACTCTAATTCTTGGTCCAGGAGAGCCCATAATTGCGCTAGCGGATAGATATGAGTCCACACCGTTCTTATGTTTCAAAACCAAAACAATGTCATCATCTGATGCACCTCTGATGGAGCGAACCGATGCACTTATTAACTCTGCTGGTCCAAACCAATCCAATGCTGTTGAAACTAAATGAGGTTGTAGGTCTAACAAATTACCGCCACCTTGAGCAGCAGTTTGGTCTTCTCGCCAGGAATTACCCTTCAATTCAGGGCGAAAAACTTCAAACCTAGATTCCAATCTAAAAATATCTCCTAAAACTCCCTCATTAATTATCTTCTTGACTGTTAGTGCATCTGAGTCCCACAGTCGATTGAAATAGGTTGTTACGGGAACACCAGTTTGAATAGATACATCAACAATCTCCTGGGTTTCTTTTAATGTTCTTCCCATTGGCTTGTCTACTACAACTGGGATTCCAGCTTTTAAGGATGCGATTGCTTGGCTGGCATGGGCATCATTTGCTGAAGCGACCACTAGTAGATCTATCTTTGATGCAATTAGATCATCTAGATTTTCGACAATTTTTGCAGATGGAAAATCTGTCTGGGCATCTGCAATGCGCTGATTATTAGTAGTAAGAATCGTTGCTACTTCAAAGCCTGCTCCAACAAGAAGTGGGGCGTGAAAATATCGGCCAGCTAGTCCGTAGCCTGCGATTCCAACGCGAGGTGCCATGAGAAAACTCTACTTCTTATTCTCATATTGAAGCTTTGATGGCCACCAAATCTTTGGTCCAATGACATGAACTAATGCCGGTACCAACAAGGATCTAACGATAATTGTGTCTAGCAGCACTCCAAATGCAACTGCGAAGCCTAATTGAGCCAGAAACACAAGCGGCAATACACCAAGAACTGCAAAGGTTGCAGCCAAAACAATTCCAGCTGAGGTAATTACGCCACCTGTAACTGTTAAGCCCTTGATCACACCTTTTCTAGTTCCGATTTTCATCGATTCTTCACGAACACGAGTCATCAAGAAAATGTTGTAATCAATGCCTAAAGCAACCAAGAAAATAAAGGCAAACAACGGGAATGATGCATCAGCTCCCTTGAAGTTAAAAACATGCTCAAAGACTAATTGGCAAACTCCTAGAGTGGCCATGAATGAGAGAACTACAGTCAGAAGAAGTATTCCTGCCGCCAAAATACTGCGAAGCAATAAACCTAAGATAATTCCGATGATGACCAGAACAATTGGAATAATTAATTTATTATCATGGCGAGAAGCAACATCAGTGTCGTACTGAACCGCTGTGCCTCCACCAACCAAGATCTCTTGGTCAACCTCTTTAACTGCCTGCCTAATCAATGGAATTGTATTTCTTGCTTCAACTGAATCAGGGGCTACCTTTAAAATGGCATTTAACAGAACTCTGCCCTCTACTACTTTAATTGGCGGTACTGGCTGACCAGGAATTTTCTGGCCGGCGACAATTGGCTCAACAAAAGCCACGTTAGAAACAGTTAATAAAGCTTGAGTTGCCGAAGCAACATCACTTTCTTTAACCAAGATTTCAACTGGAGAACCCTCCCCGCTTGGGAAGTGCTCTCCTAATTTTTCTAAACCAATCACTGAATCAGTGCGCGAAGTAAAGGCTTCCGTATTCGCTAATCCATCTGCTTTTAGTGTGAATGAGAAGCCAGCAAAAATAGTCAGCAATAATGCGGTTGAAATCCAAATACGTTTTGGATTTCTCTCAACCAACCCGCCAATTTTTGCCCAAGTTCCACTCAGTTGTTCATCAACATCATCAAAGCGTGGAATTTTCGGCCAGAATATCCAACGTCCAAAAACAACTAAAAGTGCTGGAAGAAAAGTAAGAACTGTAATCATTGCAGATGCAATACCTATAGCTCCCACGGGACCCAAGCCTCTATTTCCAGAAAGCTGGCTTAATAGCAAAACAAGTAAACCTGCAATAACGGTAGATCCAGAGGCAAGAATAGGTTCAACCACGCCACGTAAAGCAATTTTCATAGCATCATATCTTGATTCATGATGATGCAACTCTTCGCGGTATCGAGCAATTAATAAGAGGGCATAATCGGTAGCAGCACCCAAGACCAATACTGAAAGAATTCCCTGCGATTGACCATTTAAGTCAATGGTTCCTGCCTTAGCTAAAAAGTAAACAATTGTTCCAGCTAGTGATAACGCTGTTACAGCGGTGAATAATGGAAGTATCCAAAGTAATGGTGATCGGTAAACAACAATCAAAATAATAGAAACCACAATCAATGTTGTAAGCAACAAGGTTGTATCGATTGATCCAAATGCGCCAAACAAGTCCGCGAAAATGCCACCAAAACCTGTGACGTGAGTAGTTAAATTCTTTGCTTCAAAATTTGCCTTTAAATCCTCGCGAATAAACTCAACTAAAATAGGTAATGTAGGTTTTTCTTCAATATTCTCTTCACCAATTGCAGAGTTCAAGGCTATGTTCGCCAGGGCTGCTTTTCCATCTTCAGATGGAATTGCCTGTATTGGAAATCCTGGAACAATATAGGAACTAATTGGCTTGCCAGATTCTGGCAAGATTTTGTCACCTAATCCATTTAAATAACTCTGAATCTCATTTAATTTTCCTGGATTCTTGGCTGGATCGACATCGCCCAAAAACACAAGCAAAGTTGGGATCTGGTCATTGGAACTATCAGTGAACTTAACTGTAATTTTGCTTGCCAAAGTAGATTCGGCATTGTCAGGCAAAAATGCTGCATTGTCATTTTCTTGTACTGTTGAAAGTTTTCCAAATGTTGGTCCCGCAACCGATGAAATACCCAGCCAGGCGATTATTGCAATGATCGCAATCCAAAGTGGTTTACGACCTTTTACAGAACTCTTGTTTTTGATTTGTTTAGCCATGGGTTATAAAAGCCTCTCCAGTTGTTGCGGTATAGGGGTGAAATCTATCAGGCATGCCATTTTGATCACACCGCATGGGCGTTGGTTGGTCTAACTTTCGCAAAATATTGCGCTTCCAATTAGGCTAAGGATGTGAGTTCAACCATAGCAATTGAGAAGAAAATCAAGATCTCAGAATTAGGCTTGCTTGAATACATCGATGCCTGGAAGCTGCAGAAAGAAATTCAGCAAAAAGTTATAAACAACCAATCTGAAAATACTTTACTACTTTTAGAGCATCCCTCTGTTTACACAGCTGGAAGAAGAACGCAAGATTCAGATCGCCCAACTGATTCAACTCCAGTAATTGATGTTGATCGAGGCGGCAAAATTACCTGGCATGGAGTTGGACAGATAGTCGGATATCCAATTCTTCGATTAAAAAACTCCACCGATGTGGTCGGCTTTGTTAGAGAAATTGAAACAGCATTAATCAAGGTCTGCAGTGAGTTTGGAATTAAAGCTGATAGATATTGCGAGCGAAGTGGTGTTTGGATTAGAGATGAAAAGGGAGATCGAAAAATTGCTGCCATCGGATTGCGGGTTGCGCAAGGTGTAACGATGCATGGCTTTGCTTTGAATGTTAACCCTGATCTTTCCGCTTATTCAAAGATAATTCCTTGTGGCATTGCAGATGCTCAAGTTACATCCCTTGAGGTTGAGCTGGGTAGATCAATCTCAGTTGCACAAGTACTGCCTGTGTTAAAGGATGTACTAACTCCTGTTTTAGATCGAGTTTCTAAATGAGTATTGATCCAAACGGTCGCAAGTTACTGCGAATTGAAGCAAGAAATGCTCAAACCCCAATTGAGCGAAAACCTGAGTGGATTAAAACTAAAGCACACATGGGCCCTGAGTACACAAAGCTGCGTTCCTTAGTTGCCAAAGAAGGACTTCACACCGTTTGCCAAGAGGCTGCTTGTCCAAATATTTTTGAATGCTGGGAAGATCGCGAAGCCACATTTTTAATTGGTGGTGAGGCATGCACAAGGCGCTGCGATTTTTGCAATATCGACACTGGAAAACCACTACCACTAGATCGTGATGAACCAAGAAGAGTTGCCGAATCTGTTAGAGCAATGAATTTAAAGTACGCAACAATTACTGGAGTGGCTCGGGATGATTTAGATGATGAGGGTGCCTGGCTATATGCCGAGACCATCTCCCAAGTTCATCAGTTAAATCCTGGAGTTGGGGTTGAGATGTTGGCGCCAGACTTTAGTGGTCACTCAAATCTTTTAAATCAGGTATTTGAAACCAGACCTGAGGTTTTTGCTCATAATCTAGAAACTGTCCCAAGAATATTTAAAGAGATTAGACCAGCATTTAGATATGAAAGATCTCTAGATGTTATTACTCAGGCAAGAGATTTTGGTTTAATCACCAAATCAAATCTAATTCTTGGTATGGGTGAAACTCGTGAAGAGGTAACCCAAGCATTAGTTGACCTTCGTCAGGCTGGCTGTGATCTGATTACAATTACCCAATACCTAAGGCCTACTGCAAAGCACCACCCAGTCATAAGATGGGTTAAGCCAAATGAGTTTGTGGAGCTAAGTAAAGAGGCTGAGGAAATAGGATTTCTTGGTGTTATGAGCGGACCATTGGTACGTTCTAGCTACCGAGCAGGACGCTTATATAACCAAGCAATGGCCGCACGAGCAGTTAAATAAGGGAGAGAAATGTTTGGCAGAAAAAAGAAAAATGTTGAAGCACCTGCGAAAGGTGATGCACCAAAAAAACAATCTCAGCTTGCTGTGGTTAAGGATGCATACAAACTTGTTAAGAAAAACTCTCCCCTAGCTGTCATCTGGTGTTTGCTTGTTTTTGCCTTAGTTTTAACTTTCGGTGTAATTATTGGAAATAATTTAGGACACCCAATCTATGCTGGATTTATCACTTTGCCAGTGGCATTCCTAGCTGCATTTTTCCTATTTACTAGATATGCAAATGTCGCTGCCTACGCATCAATTGAAGGACAGATCGGCGCTGGAGCAAGTGTTTTGATGTCAATCCGTCGAGGATTTGTAACAACACCTGCAGTTAATGTTAACCGCGACCAAGATATGGTTCACAGAGTTTCAGGTAAAGCCGGAATTATCCTGGTGGGTGAAGGTGGTTTTGGGGTTAAAACTTTGATGCAAGATGAAAGACGAAAGATGGAGCGATTCTTATCTGGAGTTCCAGTTACTGAAGTTGTTGTAGGTGATGGACAAGGTCAAGTTACCGTAAGAAAATTGCAAAAACACCTAAAGAAATTACCAAAGAAATTAAATACTGTTCAACTTCGTGAGGTTAGAGCTCGATTAAGATCTGTTGGCGGCTTAAATATGCCAATGCCAAAAGGGCCTATGCCAACAAATCAGAGAATTCCTCGACGCTAAATCTTTAAATCAGTTTAAGCTTGGCGAACCGTTTGGCTTTGGGTAACAAAATCATGGATAGGCCTGCCATTATTTGTAAAAATTGCAGGAAAAACCAAGCAGATTAGAAGTGTTCTTAACGCAACCTTGCCGGCAGTTACCCGCTGCTGTTCTGGGAAGGTTAGAACTTTAATCGCCATAATTCTTTGTCCAGCTGAAGATCCAAAAGCTATAGTAAATAGGCAAACTTCCAGGTAAAAAATAATTAAAGTAGAAAATCCGCTGTCTGGGATTATTGCTGGCGATAGAAGGGCCGCGATAAGCCGGCACATAGTCCAATCAATTACTAGGGCAATCAGCCGGCGGCCGAGAGAGGCCCCTGGCAATAAATTTGGCTGATTTTCCCAACTCATGCGCTCAACCATAGCCGAATCGGCTGGGTCGAAACATAGATGTAACACGCGCTTTACGGCTTTTTCATTATTTTCTACTAAGTTTTACCCATCTGAAGCGGAGCAACGAGGCCCTACTTTCAGCAATAATTATCTTAGGAGAATCGATGTTTAAGAATTCCGCAGAGATCTTCGATTACATCAAGAAAAATGATGTGAAGTTGATCGACGTTAGATTTATTGACCTACCAGGTATTCAACACCATTTTAATGTGCCAGTTGAATCATTTGATGAAAGCGTATTTAAAGATGGCTTAATGTTTGATGGCTCCTCCATTAGAGGATTCCAATCAATCCATGAATCAGATATGAAGTTGCTACCAGTTCCATCTTCAGCTTATCTTGATCCATTCCGCAAAGAAAAAACTTTAATTATTCTTTTCTCAGTACATAATCCAGATGACAACACTCCATACTCAAGAGATCCTCGTGGGATTGTTGCTAAAGCTGTGGACTTTATGCGCAGCACTGGAATTGCAGATACTGCCTTCTTTGCACCAGAGGCTGAGTTCTATGTCTTTGATCGAATTAGATTTTTAACTGGAATGAATCAAGCATTTCACCACATTGATTCATATGAAGGTGCTTGGAACACAGGCATTGAAGAGGATGCCGATGGCACCCCAAATCGTGGATATCGCACCCGCATTAAAGGTGGCTACTTCCCAGTTTCACCAACTGATCAATTTGCAGATCTAAGAGATGAAATGGTTATGAATCTTGGCAAGGTTGGTTTGCTTGTTGAGCGCGCACACCATGAGGTTGGTACCGCAGGTCAGATGGAGATCAATTACCGCTTCAGCGATATTTTGACTGCCGGGGATGAGTTAATGAAGTTTAAATACATCATCAAGAACACTGCATGGGC